>WLWF01001310.1_pt1 | contig 20843 bp, 20 predicted proteins | sample 6718331 | NCBI WGS metagenome assembly WLWF01 (sample SAMN12718692, study PRJNA515312) | sponge metagenome | isolation source: marine sponge | host: Mycale hentscheli | place: New Zealand: South Island, Marlborough, Capsize Point | collected 2003-05-01
TACATTACCATCCAGACAATGGTTCTATTTTTGAGGAAGTAGACAAGGAAGCAGATGCTCAAAAAGAAGTAGACTATTTAGAGGTTGAGGCAAAAGCATTTAAGCAAGCTGCTGAATTAACTTTAGATCAAATGGAAACTTTAGGTAGGGTATTCTTAGAGCTTAGAGTAGGTAATTTGACTACTGCAGAATTAAAAAGAGACATTATACTATTTGCTAAAAATCATCCGGAAGACTTCTTAGATGCTCTTAACGATCCAATGCTAGAGCTACAAGATACCGTAGTGAAAGTATTTGACAAAGGATTATTAAGCTTAAGAAACAATGGCAAGGATGTTTATTATAATCTCAAGACTAAAAAGACCAAGCTTTTAACTATTCCTTTTGGAGATGATCACGTACAAACTGTGGCATCATTCTTTCAGAAAGATGAGGGCATTGACATATACAAAGCCTTCCAGGATATGTTAGAAAAATAGGCTATCTTTGTAAGATTATTAACCACTTAATTTTTTAAACTATGCAAAAGTTTTTAAGTATACCAGTTACAAACGAGCAAAAACAATTAGTCTCGTGTAACGACATTAAATTAATCGAACAATTCTCTACAACCGTAGTAAAAGTCACTTACGGAGGGGGAAAAGTAACAAGTATTACTCACGCAACAGCAGCTTCAGGAAACGAAGAAATGAGAGATGCTATTCAGGATGGTGTTGTTCAAGTATTGAAACAACAATGGACTGAAGTTATTTTAGAAATGGATTCTTTACCGCTAGCGGTAAGCGGAATCGCAATAGCTTAAGATATGGAGAAGTTTTTAAACGTACCCGTATATAAGGAAGTTGTAAACGACACGTCTGTTACTGCGGTTGGTTCTGCAGATTTAACAGTTACTGGCAGTGTATTTGCTAATGTGTCTGTTGGGGATATTGTTCACGTAGACGCAGCAGGTATTAATAAGTATTTTTTAGTTGCTAGCAAAATAGACAATAATAATGTTACTTTAACAGCTTTAGATGGTGGAACTACACCAATAGCAGCTGATTTAGACTTTTTTATTCATTCATCAACTGTTAATAACGGTCAATTGGTTTCTGGATCAGGAGTTTTATTAGTAGAACAAGCTACTACTAGCACTGTTAAAATAACTTATGACAAAGCAAGTTCTTTAGATACAATCACTTTAACACACACACCTGTTGCTTCAGGAAGTGAAGCAGTTAGAGATTTGATTGAAGAAGGAATAGTTAAAGGTTATACTTCTAGCTGGACGGATGTTTCTCACGATGTATCTGTTTTACCTAACAAAGTAATAGGTATTTCTATAGCCGCTTTATAATATATATATATTTAAATTACACAAGAGCTTCTATTACTAGAGGCTCTTTTTTTTTGCTTATCTTTGTATGAAAAGATTTTAGATGATAAATTCTGTTAGAAATACTGTTCTTTCTATACTGAATAAAAATAATTACGGATACATCTCACCAGCTGACTTTAACCTTTTCGCAAAACAAGCACAGCTAGATATATTTGAAGATTACTTTTATCAGTATAATACTCAGATAAACAAAGAGAACAATCGACTAGGTAGATTATCTGGCACAGGTTATGCAGATATTAAAAAAGGATTAGAAGAAGTATTAGATAGTTTTTCAGTTACGTCATTCTTAACTAGAGTTAATGCTAACATATATTCACTGCCTTTAGATTATTATCTTATTAATAAGATATTCCATTATCCTAATCAATTAACTTCAGGAACTACTACGGGAACTACTGCAGGAAAACTAGATGATGTTGATGCTAACTTTTTAGGTGTTGTGAGTGCGGGTGACATAGTGGTTAATACCACTGACTCCACATCTGCTTTTGTAACAGCAGTTGCTAATACTTCACTTACTTTAAGTAGTGACATAATAGTAAGCGGAGAAAATTATGCAATTTACAACAACAAGAACATTGCAGAAGTAGAGAGAGTTAATCAAGATAAAATATTTTATTTAACTAATTCTAATTTGACAGCTCCTACTACACAATACCCAGCTTATGTATTAGAAGGGAATAATGTTACTGCTTACCCTAGCACTATATCTGGAGTGTCTGATTTACAAACTCAGTATATTAGATACCCAAAAGACCCTAAGTGGACCTACCAAACCCTAACAGGAGGTCAGCCTTTGTTTGATCAGTCTCAAGCAGATTTTCAAGACTTTGAACTACCTTTATCTGACGAAACAGATTTAGTTATTAGTATATTAAAGTATGCTGGATTATCAATTAGAGAGGCTGAAGTTGTTCAAGCAGCAACTACACAAGAGAATCTAGAAACCATACAAGAAAATAGCTAATGGCATATATATCACAGTATCAATATTATGAAAATGGAGGCAATAATCCAGAGAACGCTAACTGGGGTTCTTATCAGTATGTTTCTTTGCAAGACATTGTAAACAACTATATGTTAATGTATGTTGGCAATAATCAACTTATTAATAATGTAGATAGATATCAAGTTTTGTTTCACGCTAAAAGAGCTATACAAGAACTAAACTATGATGCATTTAAAGAAATTAAAATACTTCAACTAAATGTTGGAGATAACTTAAGGTACATACTTCCGTCTGATTTTGTAAACTGGGTTAGAATCTCTATATATCACAACGGAACTTTGTTTCCTTTAAGTGAAAATGTTCAAACTAATTATGCTTCTGCTTACTTGCAAGACAATAACAACAACTTATTATTTGACTCCAGTGGTAATGTATTAAGTCCTGAAAACTCTCAGATTACATTAGACAGAATAGCTGGACTTACTAGAAGTCAATATTTAAATGAAACTAGCCCTTATTATGGCTACTATGGGTTTTGTTTGGAAGGGTGTTGGTATTTTGACTTTTCTATTGGTGGTTCTTATGGCTTAAATACAGAAACGGCAAATGCTTTACCTACTTTTAAAATAGATAAAAAAGGTGGTGTAATCAATTTTAGTTCAGGAGCTGGTAATAAATCAGTTGTATTAGAATATGTTTCTGATGGTATGGAAAATGGAGACGATTCGTTAGTTACTGTAAACAAAATGTTTGAAGAGTTTTTATATTCTTACATAACTTACTCTATATTAAACACTAAACTAAACGAACCAGAGTATATTATTAATAGATATAGAAAAAGCAAATCAGCATTACTTAGAAATGCCAAGATAAGAATGAGTAACATTCACCCAGGAAGACTGCTTATGAACTTAAGGGGTCAGGATAAGATTATAAAGTAATATGCAATTAAATAGTTTATTCTTTAAAGGCGTAATGAATAAGTCTAGTGACGAAAGGATACTACCTCCTGGAGAATATGTAGATGCATTAAATGCTAGACTAGGTTCCACAGAAGATTCTGAGATTGGAACTTTAGAGAATACCAAAGGAAATACTTTATTAACCAATATTACTAATCAAGGAGTGGCATTAACCGCTAATGCTCTTTGCATTGGTTCTTTTGCTGATGATACAGATGAAACTATTTATTGGTTTATTACGGATCCTAGTATAGTTGACTTAATTGTTTCATTTAATGTAAAAACATCCCTTACTAGATACCATATTATATCTAATACTATCCTTAACTTTAATTCTAAAAACCTAATAACAGGAGTTGAATTAATAGATAGATTTTTAATATTTACAGATAATTTAAATCCTCCCAGAAAAATAAATGTAGACAGGTCTTATGCGTTTCCTATTAGTGGCGTAGACCAAATTACAGATGAGGAAATTAATCTAATAGTTAAACCGCCTCTTACACCACCTACTTTTAGTTTATCTAGTGCGGATGGTGACGATAAAAGTTTTTTTACAGATAAGTTTATTTCATTTGCTTATAGGTTTAGATATGAAGACGGAGAATACTCTTCCTTATCTCCATTTAGTTTGCCAGCTTTTGAACCTATTACAACTCAACCAGTACAAATTGATTTTAATACAATTAAAAATGAATCAATGTTAAATGAGTTTAACGCTGCTACTGTTTTTTTTAATACTGGTTCTGCTTTAGTTAAAGACATAGAAGTTTGCTATAAAGAAAGTTCAAGCACTGTTATTAAAGTAATTGATAAGTATAATAAATCTGACTTAGGCTGGGCTGATAATTCTACACAATCTATATTTTTTAGAAACAAAGAAGTATTTAAGGTGTTATCCGCTAATGAAAGCTTAAGACTGTATGATAATGTTCCATTAAAGGCAAAAGCATTAACTAATTCTGGGAATAGATTAATGTTAGGAAACTATATAGACGGATACGATATGAAGTCTGCTGATGGAAACGATGTTCAATTAAATTATATTACATCATTAGTTGATCCAAATGTAAATATAAATTCTGAAACAGGAGAACCAATAGATGTTCCTGTTAGTGGTCAGTTTGTTTCTTCAGATTATCAGGTATTAAACGGAAGCGCTACTCCAAGCACAGTAAGTATAGATAATTCAAAAGCTGTATTTAACTTTGTAGACAACCTTGGGAACCCCTTTAACTTTGTTCAAGGCTCATTTGTCACTTTTACAGCCATATTAAAAAGTTATGCAACTTTAAATAATATATACAATCAAAACTCTGCTGTGTTAGAATTATCTAGAACAAATGGAGTCGAGTTCTCAGTAACCTCAACTGTTCAGTTAACTAATACATATGGTGATGTAGCTTCTTTTGTTGGTAGTTTAGACTTCAAAAACTTAATAGGAACCGGATTAGCTACAGCTTCTTCACCTCCTTTTAAACCTTTTACTGACGCTATTAATGGAACCACAATAACTGACACTCTAAATAATGCAGTTATACAAACTCCAGCGACTAATAGTGTAGGAGGAGCTAATGTTACAGCAGTGAATTCAGCAGTTCCTAACGCATCTTCTTGTGGATCTACTCCTGCGCCCCCTGCTTATCCTACTGGACAAACTGGCTTTTTAGAGTCTTTTGATATTGCTAATCCTACAACAATAAATATACAATCACTAATGATGGTATATGAGGTGGGAGGCGCAAAATCCTTTGAAGGGTTAGAATTTTTAAGTGCTTCTTTTAATTTTAGCACTAAGAATAGGCTAGAAAGCTTGCATAGCAATAGAGATTATGACGTAGCAATGGTGTATATGGATGAATATGCTAGGTCAAGCACTGCTTTAGTTAGTTTAAATAGCAGTATTAACGTCTCAGCCGGTAATTCAGTATCAATAAATAAAGCTCAAGTAAATATACCAACTAGTCAAAAAGCTCCTTCTTGGGCAAAAAAATATAAGTTTGCAATTAAGCCATCTAAATTAAATTACGATACTATATTTATTATTAGAGCAGAACCAGACTTGGATGACAAAACTCAGTTTTGGTGTCTACTAGAAGGGGAAACCGCACAAAAAATTACTGAAGGAGAAACGTATACAGTAAAAAGAGACATTAATGGAGAGATGGTTAATTATGTAGAAACTACTTGTTTAGCTAAAAGTACTACTCCAAACATAGATACTGCTGCTCCAGCTTACCCAGGTCCTGGGGTTTATGCTAAATTTGGACCTGGAGAAGACTACGTATTAAATAATCCAGACATTTTAAAAGAAGCAAATGTGTCTACTGTTACAGGGGTAGTTTTATTAAATGGAATAGAAGGTGAATTAAGTTTAGCGGCAACTTCTGGTTCAGACCCCTTATTTCCTACACAAACTATAGGTGAAGGAACTTCTGTTACTTTAAAAATTACTTGTGAAAGAGAAAAGCCAACTGGGTTGAATTTTGCATCTAAATTTTCTAGAGTTTCACCAGAAACTAAAAAAGAATTGGATTTTAAATACAGTAAGTTAACGGCTACCAGAACCGCTAGTAGGTCTTACAACACTCACGCCACCCTTCAGGCTAACTTGCAAGAAATGGTACAGGAGCAATTTGTTAATAGTAACAATTTCTTTGCAGCTCAAGAAGTAGATTATGGAGGTAATGTGGGTAGAAAATATTTATTTAAGTTAGATAACTCAATAACAATTACAAACGACACAAGATACCCTTTAACAAGTGAAGCTCTAACAGATGTTGACGCTTTTCATATTGTAGGATTTGTAACGGCTGGAACCAACACAATAGGCGTTGTTAATAGATTTCCTGCTGAATTAGACCCTATTACTGGGAGTGGAAAAACAATTTTAAAAATAAAAGTGGCTATAAGTAATCAGCCAGACGGATTGGTAGTTTTAGAAACAGAAGGTGAAGACACTGCTGACGAATTTTATTACGAAGGAAACGAAGTGTTTGATATAAACGGAGATTTACACGATGGTAACTTACAAAATCAAAATACTTGGTCTTTTTATGATAATGCTCAAAATGCCGCTTACAGGTCTTCACAAGCATTACCTGCTTCTCAGTTTTATGGTGGAAACTTAGCTCTAACTAGTACAGGAGGGACAGGTTTAACTTCTGCTCCATTTTCTGTGGGTGACATAGTAAACGTGCAACAAACTAATTTATCACCTACTAACCCACAATATAATGGTCAGTACACTGTGTTAGAAAAACCAGATGCTAATACGATAGTGTTAGACGTTGCTTTTGGTTCAGCGACTCCAGTTGAGGGAGGTACAGTTAATGCAGACGCTATTATTCTTACAAACTTTTTTAATTGTTATTCTTGGGGTAATGGTATTGAGAGTTGTAAAATTCAAGATTCTTTTAAAGAAGACGGATTAAATATTGGAGAAAGAGTTTACACTTTATCAGAGGCAGAGTTTTTTCAAAAAAGAAGAGGAGCTTCTATAACCTATAGTGGTATATACAATGACGAAAGTAAATTAAATAGATTAAATGAATTTAATTTAGGTATTCTCAACTTTAAAGATTTAAATGAAGACTTTGGAAATATAGAATTACTTAAGGCAAGACAGAATGATTTACTAGTATTACAAGAAGATAAGATATCTTATGTGTTGGTAAATAAAAATGTACTTACTTCAGCTGATGGTTTATCAAACGTAACATCTACACCAACAATATTAGGTAATCAAGTATCTCGTTTAGAAGAGTATGGTATTAGCCAAAACCCAGAAAGTTATGCTGAGTTTGGATACGATAAATACTTTACAGATGCTAAACGTGGTGCGGTAATTAAATTAACTGGAACTTCTTATTCAAATGAATCATTAGAAGTTATATCTCAAGCGGGTATGAGATCATATTTTAGAGATTTATTTATAGATGATTTTAACACTCAAAAAATAGGCGGTTATGACCCTTATATGAATGAGTATGTCTTAAGTGGAAATAATAGGTTGCTTCCTGTTGAGGTTGAGGTGTATGGGTGTGGATCAGAAATAGAATTTACTAACCAAAAAGAAAGCTTTACATACAGTGTTAATTTTGGAGGTTCTATGGGGACAACCGATATAGACTACAATATTACTTCAGGTAATATAAATATATCTGTTACTTATGACGGAACGACCACTAGTTCAGGAAGTGTTACAGGCATTGGAACTTTTCAATTTAACAAAAACAAACCATCTATTGAAACCGCTACTATTACTATTTCATTAGTTAGTTCTTCAGCAAGTTATTCTGTTACTGCTCAATGTCCTACATCAGCCGTAATTAACGTATATCAAATATGTTTAAATAGTGAATTTGTAGGTGTGCCTCCAACTATACATAACCAATACGAATGGAGCTCTGCATTAGCTACTAGCCCACTTATAAGTCAACCAGTTACTTTTACAAATATAGCAACTGGAACAGGAAGTGGAACACAAAGAATAGCTCAGTATCAAGTATATTCTTCTCAAGTAGCCATTGGAACTACACCAACCCCTAATGCTACGGTAACTATTAAGTCGGCTAAAACAGGATCTGATACATTTGATTTTAATATTAATAACGGAAATAGATTATTACATTTACTAAGCACTACTACTTACGGTAATAATCAAACAGATATTAATGCGTTGTTAACCGCATCTAGTAGCAATAACTTAACTATATCTAATACTTCAAGTGGGGTTTTTGAAGGTTCTTTTAGTTACAGCAACTCAGTAGCCACTCCTAATTTGTATTTAATATATGATTATAGAAGTTCAACTGCTGTTAATTTATCGTTTGGATCAACGGAGAGTATAGTTTGTGGTGGAAGTGGTGTGTTACAAACTTATTATTTAGATGCTGCGGTTCCATCTGAAGCAACAGCTATTTATAATGATGCTGCAATGACAGTTCCAGCAGCAGTTGGATATTATTTATATGTAAATCCAAACCCAACAGTAGTTGACACGTATTGGTTAAGACAGGATGCAAATGGAGTAATTGTTCAAGTAAGTGAATGTTCAAGTTAAATTATGGCAGAAATAACCTTATCATATAGTCCAGGAGTAAAAGGGTGGCCTTCTTTTTATTCATTTATACCAGATTACACTCAGGGTATGAATAACTATTTATATACATTTAAAAATGGTCAACTATATAAACATAATACTAATAGTTTAAGAAATAACTTTTATGGCGTTCAATACAATACCACTATTAAAAGTGTGTTTAACAAAGGGCCGTTAGATAATAAATTATTTAAAACATTAACACTAGAATCAGACGCTCCTTGGTCAGCTACTTTAGCAACTGACTTACCTCAAGTAGGGAGTATTGCAGATACTTATTTTGAAAAGAAAGAAGGTAATTACTTTGCGTTTGTTAGATTTCTGGAAACAGATATTAACCTATTAATGAGATATGCTAATGGTATAGCAAACGTAACTACTGTCGATGCCACCACACCTACTGCAACTACACTGACTTTTGCTAGTTCGGTAAACATAGGTAGTATTATCAGCATAGGGGATATGGTTTATTATGGGTCGACCCCATCATTAGGTGGTGTGGTAACAGGTATTAACGGCCAAATAGTCATTATAAACACAACAATTACAGGGGCAAGTGCTCCTAGTAATGGTGATTTTATACTATATGTTAAGAATACAGTAGCAGAATCTCACGGAGTAATGGGGCATTACTGTGAGTATGAACTAACTAATACTTCAACTTCTAAAGTAGAATTATTCTCTGTTAGCTCAGAATCAATGAAAAGTTTCCCGTAATTTAGTATATTTGCATATGGATCCAGCTACAATGTTAATTATAAGTAGTGCTATTAAAGCCGTTAGTGCTGGCGCAAACTTACAACAATCTGCTCAAGCTAAAGACGATATGAGAAAAGCAGAAAAAAAAGCTAAAAAATATGTTAAAAAAGCTTATGAAAGTGCCTCTGTGAACGCACAAAGAATGAGGACTATTGACCCTAGCATATATGACACTGCTAGTGAAAACTTAAGCCAAGACTTATCTACTGTTTTAGATATTACAGCTGGTGAAGACCCAAGACTAACTGCAGCGATGGGTAGTAAATTATTTCAACAGTCTCAAAAACAAAGACAAGCTTTGGAAATGCAGAAAAGGAAAGATATTCAAGCGTTAGAAAAAGACATCGCAGAAGGCGAACAAGCTAAACTAGATAGAATAGCTAATTTAGATATTGCTCAAGCTACTGGCTTCCAACAACAAGCAGCTGATGCTCAACAAAGAAAAGTAGCCGCACAACAACAAGCGTTACAAGCTCCTGCAAGCATTTTAGGTGACTACACCTCTATGATTGAAGCAGGCGTGTCTCCGATGCAGATTGAAAAAGGTTTTGAAGGGATGTTTAGTGGAAGTCAACCCTCTCCTTCTAATCAACTTCCTTTAGGCACTGTTCCTTTTACTCCACCACTAGGAGCTCAAAGTCAGTTATTAAATAATACACTAGACCCAAGATTAGGAATGCCAACCATACAACCCGTAACTTTAGGCTCTGGTAGTCAATTTTTAGACCCTAATTATCAGCCGCCAATGAATATGTATGGAGTTTCTCTGTCAGGACAACAATATTTAATGCCTGGAATGCAAGGGTTAAAACTAGATTAAATTATGGCAGCACCAGGAATAGGTTATGTAAAAAGAGATGTAGATAAAACTACCGTTGATTGGGGAGCGGTTAGTACTGGCTTAACCACAGCGTTAGGTGGGGCATTTGCCGCAGGTGAAAAACAAAAAGCAGAGACAGCTTTAACTGACCAGACAATGGCAGGGGAAATTCAAAAACTTCCAAAAGGAGTCACTCCAGACCAAAGTAAATATTTTGCATCTGCTATTCAAAACATTGGTGATGCTAATCAAAAAATAAAAGAACAGTATGACAATGGTGAGATTAGTGCTACTCAATATAAAATTGCAGTAAACTCTCTTAACACTCAATATCAAATATTTAAAAATAACGCCACCAGTTATCAAACTTCTTACGATGATTTTATTAAAAAAGTAACTGATGGAAAAAGTGGAGCTACTACACAATTAGTAGCTACCTGGGTGGATCAAATGGGCGGTATGAATAAGTCTGTTGAATGGAACCCAGAAACTCAAATTCTTGAATCTAGTTATGTGACTAATGGCCAAGTAATAAAAAGCCCTGTTTCTGATGACTTATCTTTAATGAATTATTACAACACTGCTTTTAATAATGACTTGATTGTAAAAGGAAAAGAAAGATTTGGTCAAATGGTTTCTTCTACTGAAGGTATTGAAGGTGACTTAACATATAGTAAGGGTTATAGAAAAAATAAAGAATTTCAAAGTTCTTTAACCGACTACGCTAGAGCTAGTGTGGCTTCCGACAGAACAGGAGTAGATGCTGCTGAATATTTAGCTGCTGAAAAAGGATACACCCTTGTTTCAGGAGCGCCTCAAAACAATATGGAAATACAAGTAGTAGTAAACTCAGAAGGTATTCCTGAAGTAGTAGATGCTGAGAAGTATCAAAAATTAGCTGTTGATGGGTTTAAAGAAAGTATTTTAGTTTCTTTAGACAACACTTACAAACAAAAAGAGGGGGCTGCTCAGTTTGAAACAGACTTTATAACTAATAAAAGCATTGTTATGGGTCTGGCATCTAAAGCTAACACTATAAATGAATACGTCAACCATTTAGACCAATTTAAAGCTGACACTTATACTAGTAGAGATGAATTAGCTAAGTCTTCTCAAACTTTTACTGTAAAAGATGCAGACGGGGTAGATAAGGAAATTAGCGCTTCTGAATACGTAGCATCAAGACCTGAAGCAATTTTCTTTGAAAAAGATGAAAAAGGACAGCCTAAACCTGTGGTGTTAAATACGTTTGAAGATTTCTTTAGTTATGCTAATGAAGCGGCTGGGTTAAGTCCAGAAAAAATATCTGCCTTCAAGAAAAGAGAAAAAGGCAAAGAGTACTTTGTTGAAAACGGAGAAGTAAAATTTGATACTCCTGCAACCATAGCAGAAAAAAGAAGACAAGGCATTACACTACCTAACTATATTGAAGATAATATTATTTCTATTACCAATACTGAAAATTCACCAACTATTACAACTACGCCAAATACTTCAGAAAATACTAATTTAAGAGAATTTAATGAAGATGAAAAAAAATCATTGAGAACCAAATACAGTTACTAATGGAGGATGAATTAATATTAAGCGAAGAAGATAGACTAAAATTAGATGAAATTGTTTCTCAAATGACTCAAAACAATGAGTCTGATGAATCAATTCAATTTGTGGTTGAAGACTTTAAGTCTAAATATGGCGTAAAAAAAAAAGATTCAGATTTACCTGTTCAGGAGGAAGTTACGGAATCTATTACAGAAGCTCAAGCAACACCTACTTCTTCGGAATCCTCATTAGATCCTAACGTATTTAGAGAAATGACTACCGAAGAAAAGGTAGCTACTAGACAAGGAACTCCATACGAGGATACGGAAGAAAAAGACACTTTAATAGAAAGAGCTTTAGGTAAAAATGCAGTTACTGACCTTTTAGGAGATATGTATAGAGCAGGAGCTACAGGCTATCAACAAGGGCAATCTGTTGATGAAGCTCTTGAAGTTTTAGCTAAAGGATCTAGTGTTTCAGACCAAGATGTTGAAGAATATATTGCAGCTGTTCAAGAAACAGGTCCTTACACTGAGTCTGATGAAATGAAAGATTTTTACAAGGCTTACAATGAAGAGGGTCAGGGTATTTTTGGGGTTTTAAAAGGGTTGTATAATAACCCAGGTATACTTCCAGAAGTTTTAGTTTCATCAACTGCGTCAATGATGAACCCAGCTACCGCTGCTGGAGGTGCAGCTGGGGCGGCTGGAGGTGCTGCTGTTGGGTCAACGGGGTTTTCTTTAGGTCCGTTAGGTGTTTTTACAACTCTTGGAGGTGCAATATCTGGTTTTTTTGGAGGAGCAACCACCACTCTAGAAACCGCAATGACATTTAATGAGTTGCTTAGAGAAGAATTAGGCGAAAAAGAATTTAACAAAGAAAATGTAAAAGCTGTATTAAACGACCCTGAAAAACTAAGTAGTCTTAGATTTAGAGCGGTAGGAAGAGGGGCAACTATTGGTACTATTGATGCTATGACAGCTGGTTTAGCAGGTGCTGTAACTAAAAAATTAGTAAAGGCAGGTGTTAAAAAAAGTTTAGCTGGAGTAGCTGGAGGAGGAGTAGAAATGGTTGGCGGTAGTTTAGGTGAAGTTGGTGGTAAAGCTGTAGCTGGTCAAGAAATGGATGTAGCTGACATTGCTTTAGAAGGAGTTGCTGGATTGGGTTCTGCTCCATTAACTGTAGGAGCTAAACTTCTTTCTAGAAATAAACCAACTTATAAATTAAATGGTGAAAATGTCACTAAAGAATTTATGTTAGGTTTTGTTAATCAATTGTCTGATGAAAACATAAGTAATGGAAGTGCTAAAATAGAAATAAATAACGATCCTGAAGTAAAAGGAATGTTAGAAAGTAGACTTGAAGAGTATAGCCTAAATAAAGACATCCCTGGTAACATTACTAATCCTGAAACAAGGACTAAGTTAGTTGAGTTAGAAAAAGAAAGAAAAAGTTTAGAGAACAATACAACTCAATCTGCAAAGAATAGAGTAATAGAAATAGATAACCAAATTAAAAACTTACAACAAGATGCCATTCAAGAGCAAGAAACAGGAGATATACTTGATGCTGAACCAGCCGAAAGTGTACAAGAAGTGGAAGAAGAAGTACGGGAGCCTTCTATCGAAACGGAAGAAAAAATAAAAATTAAAAGTAAATCTGCATTAGACCCTGTTACAAAAGAAACTATTGATTCTTATGAATTAGAAGGTGAAGAAAAAGAAAATAGATTAAATTTTGTTGAAAAACAAATTGAAAAAGATATTCAAGAAGAAAAATCAGTTAAAGAAATAGTTCAAGGAATTGAAAAAAGATTAAATCTTGATAAAGAATCTAAAAATAAAGTAACCCTATATATAACTGATCGTGTAAATAAAAAAACTACACAATCGTTTTCTGAGTGGAATAATTCAAAGCCAACACCAACCGAACAAACAACAGAACAAGAAGTTAAGGTTTATGATAATATAAATGATGACTTAGAAGTATTTGGGGAGTTTACTAAAAACGTAGAGTCGGGAAGAGATTTTGGAAATTTACCAGGTGAAGTTCAAAATATTATTGATTTAGGTCAAAGATTAGACGAGCAAGGGGTTACTGTTGAAGTCACTAGAGATTTAGGTATTGTTGATGGAAGACAAATACTAGAAGTTACAGCAAGCAACGGGGAAAAGTTTTTAATGTATAAGTCTAAAGGAACCGGAACAGGTGCGGCTTCTAAAGGTAAATGGGTTCCACTTCCAGGTTTTGCTAAAGACGGTTATTTTATTAAAGGCGCATTCAATCCTGAAACAGGAAAAACATTTATACCAACTGGGCCATTAAGTGAAGTAAACAATCCTAAGTTTAATAAGTATGGTAGTGAAACTTTTAGAAAGTTAGCAGAACAATTAGAAAGCGAAACTACTATTGAAGAAACTCCTATTTTGCAAACCGTAGAAGAAGATATTATTATATATAAAGGCACAGGCGGTAAAAGAGATGCTGCTGGTAATTTAAAAACTAGGCACCCTGGTGCTAAAGGTTCTTTCTTTAGTGCGGATAAAAACATAGCAGAGACTTATAAAGGAGAAGGCGAAGTTGTTGAAGATGTGATTCCCGCTGGCGCAACGATAGAGGAAATAGAAATAGATACTAAAGGATTGACTCCTGAACAATTTAATAAAGCAGAAGAAGATGCCATAAATGCATCTGAAGCAGATGTTGTTAAGCTTGTCACTATTGAGAACAGAGGTAAAGGAACAATGAAAGAAGTTCAATACATTGTAAAGAAAAAACCTAGCATAGATGTCAAACCAGAAGAAGCATTAGGAGATGTGTTTTTAAGTACAGGTAAGAAAATAAAAGATACTATAGAGGCTGTTAAAAGGAGGTTGTTTACAGCTCGTAGGTTTTTACCTAAAGTTTTTTATGATATTATAAAAAATAAAGATGCTCAGATTCAAGGGGATATGGATGTTGTTGCTAGTCTTAATAGAGATTATAATAAAATTATAGAATCTGTAAAAGACGATAAAGAAAAATCAGAACTAGAAAAAAAAGCAGATAAATTATTAAGAGGTGAAGAAGTAGAGATAAGAGAAGATTTAAGAGAGGTAATTACATCTATGAGAGAAATGATTGATGATTTATCAAGAAAACTTTTACTTGACCCAACAATTTCTCCTGAGTCAAAAGCTAAAATCGAATCCAACTTAGGTAGTTATTTAACTAGGTCTTATGAAAAATATGATAGTAAAAACTGGAAAACTCAAGTTTCAGATGATGTTTTAAACTCAGCAAAAGAATATTTAAGAGAACAACAAAAAAGAAAAAATCCAGAAGCGACTAATGAAAGAATAGAAGAATTAGTTGAGTTAGATATTCAAGATATATTAGAAGGAAAAGAAGGTAGTAACTTTATTTTTGGTAAAGAAGTGAAAGGAAAAGACGTTAAATCTATGACGGGCAGAAAAGACATACCAATACAAATAAGAATGTTGATGGGTGAATATACTGATGTAGCTCAAAACTTTGCTAAATCAATTATAAAACTTTCTTCTCAAACTAACACCTCTCAAATGCTTAGAGATATAAGAAATGTTGGATTACAGACTGGAATATTAAAAACAGAAGACCAAAGAACTAAAGAATTTAATACAGAAATAAAATCAGAAGGATCAAAAGCTTTTGAAGAAATAGGAGGCTTATATACCACACCTGAAATAGCAGAAGAATTTAACAGAATGGTTGAACAAAAACCAGAATCACCTTTGTTAAATATTTATTTCAATATAGTTGGAGCAAATAAGTATATGAAAACTATATTATCTCCAGCTACTCACGCAGTTAACTTTGTAAGCAATATGGGTTTTGCTGCTGTTAACGGTTACGGTGACGTAAGAGAATTAAAAAATGCCTATCAATCTTTTAGAAACATAACAAGAGGTAAGAACTTTAACAGAGAAATGTATAATAAATATGTTAGATTAGGTATTATAGATAAAAGTGTTGGGCTTCAAGAAGTGAAAGAATTATTTAGTAATAATGATTTTGAAAGTGCTATTCTTAGAAACATAGACAGTAAAGGAAATAATTTAGCTACTAGAATGTTTAAAAAATTTAAAGGAACAGTTGAACAAACATACCAAGCGGAAGATGATTTTTGGAAAATATATTCTTTTGAACACGAATTAGATAGATATTCTCAAGCTGAATATGGCAAAAAACCAAGTGAATTAACTGAATCAGAATTATCTAAAGTAGAAAAAATAGCAGCAGATAATGTTAAAAAAATAATGCCGTCTTATGATCAAATACCAGATATTATTAAAAAATTCAGATCTGTTCCTATAGTTGGTTCATTCGTTTCTTTTCAATATGAATCTTACAGAACAGCTATTAATACAATTAAACTTGCTCAAAAAGAGTTAGCATCTAAAAACCCACAATTAAGAAAGTCAGGGGCTAAAAGACTTGCTGGCGGAATTACCTACATATCAGGCAGAAACGCATTATTAGCTTCTTACGGAAAGATGGCAGGATTAGGTGTGGCCGGAATAATAGGGTCTGCTATATCTGATGACGATGAAAAAGACAGAAAGTCACTAGCTAAAAGATATTTAATGGAATGGCAGAAAGAATCTGATATTTTACCTTTAAATATTAAGGATGGTAAGTTTGAAATAATAGATATATCTGGTTCAGACCCACACGGAGCAATAAATAAGACTATTAACGCAATGTCAGAATCTGAATCTGTTGAAGACGCAGCATTAAAATTATTTGTAGAAGCAGTATATAAGCCATTTGCAGGAGGTGATATGACTGCTAACTTACTATTAGAATTAAAAGAAAATAAAAAACCTTCTGGAGCTCCTATATATAATGAAGAAGACTTACCTACAATAAAATGGAAAAAGCAAGCTGCTTATGCTTATAATAAATTACAACCAGGGTTTACTAAACAGATTGGTCAAGTTGTAGACTCTGAGAATAAATTAAAAAGAATAGGCGGTATGTTGACTGGGTTAAAACAATACGAGTTTGACATACCAAAAGCTTTTAAATATAAATCTCAAGCATTTGGATATGGTAGAAAATTACCTAACATAAAAAAAGCATATAAGAAAAACATTATAGATAAGTCTCCTGAAGAAATAGACAACCTTTATGAAGATTATAATAAAAACTATGTAGATGCGATTAGAAATATGCATTTAGATTACAGAGCAGCTCGTGATGTGTTTGGTGTTTCTAATAAAGAGTTAATTAAAATAATGAAAGAAAATGGTATTAGTATGACCATTATTAAACAAATAATCAAGGATAAGCCAATTAATTTACCTAAAAATCCAAATGTTAAGGCAAAAAAATCTTCTTCTTCAGCAATAAGAGCTTTTTAATTACTATATTGAAGGATGAGAACTTGCAATATTTGCAATCAATCCTTTCCCGATACTTATTTTCCATCTGCTGGAGTTAAAAAAGGAAAAAGATATAGACGTAGACAATGCTCTAAATGTTACGGGAAAAAGAAAAGAAACCGTAGATACGTCAATCAAAGGTGGCTTAGAGAACTAAAAGAAGCAATGGCTTGTGAGTCCTGCGGATACTCTAAAGAAACACATCCAAAGTTTTGCACTCAAGCTCTTGAGTTTCACCATTTTGAAAAGAATAAAGATTTTGAAGTAAGCAATGGCGTACATAGAGGAATGGCTATTAAAAAAATAGAAAAAGAAATAGCAAAGTGTAAAGTGTTGTGCTCAAGATGTCACACAGAAGAACATTATTCCTGATCAACTAATTCATTTAATATTTTAATTAGATTTTTACAAGACTTATTTACTTCATCTTGTTTTTTATCCATTAAACTCTCATAAATTTCGTCAGTATTATCATTAATCATCTTAGTGATGAAGTTTACATATGTAGTGTGATGTTTCATTCTTTCTTGTCCATTGCATATAAAAAACTTTCCCCCATAACATTATCAATCGTTTTAATATGTTTATATATAACTCTTGATTGTTTTTTAACTGTTTCCTTTTCTGTTTTTGTAGAATCAATTCCTAAATGTGCATACAAGCTACAGTCAATTTCCAACAGTTTATTTATTTTATCTTTGTCAGTCCAAGTCGTAAACTCTAGTATTTTTTCTATATCTTCAAATTTATACCTCATAATAAGCTTTATTTTTATTTTCGTAGTAATTGTAAGCCTCTATTTCATTAGGACTTAAAGACTCTAAACAATAAGTTTCGTTGAAATATATTTTTTTCTCTTCCAATATTACTTCTTCTTCAATATACTTATTTTTATTTGTAACAGGCTTGTAATTATAAACAACTTGCTGATAATTTAATTTTAATTTTTTAGCTACCTCTGGAAGAGTATATCCAGCCATAAGTAACTCATTGGCTAATTCGTTGTTAAATTTCATTTAAGTTTAATTTTAAGTTAATTAAGTCTAGGTACTCATCACTGTCTATTTCTCTAATGTCTGTAAATGAATAAAGGTTTTTATGTAGTTTTACACAGTCAACAGAAAAAAAAGTAGCCTCTGGCTTATGTACAACACCACCATAAGTGGTCGTTTTACTAGGTGTTAAACTGCTCAGTTTCTTATTAATAAGCTTGGCAATAGCCATAGATTGAATCATTGAAAAAGACTCTTGAAGTTTATCAATAAATCCTTCATCAACATCAAATATTCTATCCTCTATATACTTCTGTTTCAAACCCGTAGCCATTTAACTCTTTTAATCTATACTCTTGTAATTTAGATAATTTTCCTTTTTCTGTTTTAATTTCTGAAAACAAAACTTCTGAATCTTTTGGTATAGCAATTAAATCTGGTATACCGTTTTTATTAGTCTTAATTAACTTAATGACATAATAACCTTTAGCTTCTAGTTGTTTTATTCTCTTTGATTGTATTGCGCTTTCTTTCACTATATAACATTCTAACTTTAGCACCTAAAATAGAGTCGTTAGGATAAGCCTTAATAAACAACTTTATTTTTTTGTCTAAATTCATTGTTATAAATTTAATGAATTATATTTATGTAACTCATAAAAGTATTTAGTAATTTTTTTATTATTTTCAAATTCTGTTCTATATGGAGCAAACTTTGGAACAATATCAGAGGTAATAATTTCTTCCTTCAATTCGTTTAAATCATACATATATAATCCAGAAGAATCTTTCACTAAGTAAAAAGCATTCTTACCAAGAGCTTCGCCTACCATTAATAAATTATAAAACTTATCTACTTGTATGTAGTGGGTGTCATAAACAACATCCCTAACTTTAATCTCTATGATAGAAATGTCGTTGTAAGCATCGTAAGCTTCATATTCATTTTTTGTGGGTTTTAAGCCCCTATTGTAGTTTTTATTCAACTCTTTAATTACTTGTAACTCCTTAGTTTTCATTTCCACTGGTTTCTACCAACTAACATTCCAATAATTCCATAGTTAGCTATATCAATAAATGTATCCTCTTGCCCCTCGCCAGGAACATAATTCTTTCCATTCTTAATTAAGTTCTTTAACCTGCTTATTTTATCAGTTAATCTAATGGATAAACCTGTTAAAGCAAACTTTTTGTCCTCTGGCTTTTTTAAATCACCACCTAATGCTATATTATTTAGTCCGTAATCCATTTGCTTCCTTGCAAATAATTTATACATCTCTTGCTGTATCTCCTTGAACTCCTTAGATAATTCAGGATATTGTTTTTCAAACGTTTCTATTTCTGTCATTTTGTTTTGTTTTTATAGTTTAAGTAAGCTCCTTCAATATTAAATCCGCATCCGCATTTTTTGTGATCACCTTTAAAATAGTTAACATACTCTTCTCTTGGTATGCAGTACCAATTATTATTATAAGGGTTGAAATGATATATTAAGTTAAATTGCTGCATCCTTTTTGTAAATTTTCAATAGCCCATAATGGCTGTAGATTAGTATAATGACATAACTTATATGTCTCTTCTTTTGTTTTAGCCAAAGCTAATGGTTTAATATGATCTATATGCCATTCTCCGTAATTATCCCAGCTCATCCCTTCTCTAAACTGATTACCAATATATTCTCTTGCCTCGTTGTAGCTACACCCTAATATATCTGTAGTCTTACCCACCTTTTTAATAATAGTTTTTCTTATTCTGCTTCTTAAGTTTAGTTTCATCTTATATAAAGGATCATTATATCTTCTGTTCTTTTCTCTTTTATTTATATCATCTCTGTGTTTCTTAGCGTAATCAGCATTGTAAGAAGAAATATGCTCTTTATTGTTAAGTCTCCACTCTTTTATGGCTTTAGCTTTGGCATCTCTATGCTTTTCCTTATTCCTTTCGTAATGCATACGCAAGTATTCTTTCTGTTTTTCTTTATCTTTATATGGCATCTTTTTTATTTAAATAACATATTTCTTCAAGGTCTAATCCGTTTTCATCTTGTAAAATGTCTGGATACATTCTATACCATTCATTTACTATATTCCAAACATCACTATCGCTTAGATTCTTTTCTTTTATAATGCTCTTGTCATTATCTAACATCCAACACCATTCTTTTTTAATCATATTAAATAGTCTCTTTTAAAGTGTCTTAGTGTGTAATCTTTCTTGTTATTAACCGCTTTATATATCATCTTCTCAATACCTTTCTCAGAAAATATCCAATATATTTTATTATACAATCTGTTTTTTGTGGTCATACGGTCTCGGCTCTGCCAATAACTAGTAGCACTAAAGTCAATATTGTAATAAACTAAGAAGTCTGCTTTTCTTAAGGATATTCCCTCTCTACCACTTACAATCTGTAAGGCAATATTCTTATCTGTACTGTCAAACTCTTCTAGTGTAGTACACAAACCATCACCAAATACCTCGCTCAATGCTGTTAACTCAGCTTGAAACTTATAAAATATAGCTATTTTCTTACCGTCAAATTTTTCTTTAATAAACTTTGCCTTGCTTAAGTCAAGCACTATTCTATTACCACTCTCAAACTTCACCGTTCCACTACACATCTGATGCATCTTAGTCATTAACTTCACCGAAGTGTCTCCTAATATATACTCACCCTCAATTTCATAAACTAAATCTTTTCTAAGAACCTTAATGATGTCGCTTACCTCTTCAGCAATAGGAACCAACAACACTCTTTCTTCAATAGTAGATTTAAAACCAGCCTCCTTTTGACTATACGAAATAGTATAAGGCTTCATTTCTTCTACAATCTCAGGAAGGCCTTTGCTATAATCATTTATATTATAACCATTGATCTTTTTCTGCACTACCCTTACATACTCACTGGCAAACTTATAAAAGCTTC
>WLWF01001312.1_pt1 | contig 20819 bp, 21 predicted proteins | sample 6718331 | NCBI WGS metagenome assembly WLWF01 (sample SAMN12718692, study PRJNA515312) | sponge metagenome | isolation source: marine sponge | host: Mycale hentscheli | place: New Zealand: South Island, Marlborough, Capsize Point | collected 2003-05-01
CTAAAATATTTTTGATTGGTAAGTCTATGATGATTGTTGATGAAAGTACTACAATTAAAAATCCACAAGCTAAAAGAACTAAATCAATTTTACAATTAAGAAATGAAACTAAATATCGTAGAATATTGACTGGTTCACCAGTAACACAATCACCTATGGATTTGTGGGCACAGATGGATTTTTTAGATCCAGAAATATTAGGACAATCTAGTTATTATGCATTTAGAACCCGGTATGCCGTGGTCATTACAGCAAATGCTGCAGGTGGAACACATAAGTACCAGAAAATAGTTAAGTTTAAAAACTTAGCTCAATTAGGGCAATTAGTGTCACCTCATTCTTACCGTATTCTTAAAAAAGATTGTTTAGATCTACCTGATAAAATATTTACCAAGCGTCCTGTGGAACTAACAGAAGAACAACATAAAGCTTATAGTGAAATGAAATCAAATGCTATGACTATGTTGCACACTGGAGAAACTCTTACAGCTGTTAATGTTTTGACACAGTTAATTAGATTACATCAAATTACGTGTGGTCATATGAAAACTGATGAAGGTGAAACTGTGCAGTTAAAAAATAATCGTCTTAACGAGCTTATGCAAATACTAGGTGAGACTACAGGTAAAGTTATTATCTGGGCTAATTATATTCATGACATTATATCTCTACAAAAAGCAATAAATGATGAATTTGGTCCACAGTCATCTTGTACTTATTATGGTGGCACTAAACAAGAAGACAGACAAGCATGCATAAAAAAATTTCAAGATCCAGAAAACCCAATTCGTTTTTTTATAGGTAACACGCAAACTGGTGGATACGGAATTACGTTAACAGAAGCTAGCACTGTTATTTATTACTCTAATAATTATGATTTAGAAAAAAGAATACAATCAGAAGATCGTGCGCATCGTATAGGTCAAAAAAATAAAGTATTGTATATTGATTTAGTAGCTAAAGGCACTGTTGATGAAAAAATAATTAAAGCACTTCGAAACAAAGTTAATATTGCTAGAGAAATAAATGGAGAAGAATTAGCTAGTTGGATTTAAAGAATAGATTGATTGTATAAATCTAATTTTTTCATAAAAGCATCAGAAGCTCTTGTAAACTTTTCCCCTGTCAATTCAAAACGTTGAAACGTTAAATCACGAGAACACATAAGAACCACACCTTGTTCAATTTCTGTATTAAATAAAGCGTTGTGTGCCTGGGCGTATGCAGCTAGTTGCATGAGATAGTCTTGTATCCACTCACGCTTCTTTGGTCTATTGGTTTGTTTAAAATCTATAATCGTTGGTTTACCTTTATACATGGCAATCATGTCTGCTGTGCCTGCGTATTTGTTAGGATAATATAAATGCACTTCTGAGCCGTACACTTCTGTTATATCAGCACCTGCTTCTTCAATTATTTTCTTTGCCATTTTTTCTGCTTGTATTCCTATCTCCGTAAGGTCTAAGTACTTTTCTTCGTTCACTAAACGTTCTATATATAGGTGGAGCGCGGTTCCAATTTTACCAGCGTCAGATATAATTTTTTCAGCTGCTGCCTCTCCAACTTTTGCACGCCATTGTTTTAAAAATGATTTATCTTTAGTTTTATTTAGTACAGTTGTAACAGATGGTAAGCTTTCACCATCGGGTGTAAGATACAAACGAGAATCCCCATCCTGTCTTTTTAACTCTGCGTAATTATATTTCTTTATTAATTGCACGTGGCATTATAACATAAGTGAAGCAATTCCGCCAGCATTCATTGTATGAGGATTGTACCTCGTCGTATCAAAGGAAGTAACCCCTTTCATTTCATTTGGATTTTGCACATCCCTCTGCGCTGCCTTCTTAAGATTTCTATACACGCGGTTGTTGTGGATGACATTTCCCTGCCTGTCCATTGGAACACCTAGCATTCTATTAATATTTTGAACACCATCGCTTACATGATTAGAACCAGTAAGAACATCTTTTACAGCAGCTGCTTGTAAAAGAAAATCCCCAGCAAATCCTACGTTTCTTAAAGTACTTAATCCTCCACGTGTAATTGGATTATTAAAAAAACTAGAATTAGAAAAATTAGGAGTATATTTCTTTTTAACATCATTAAAATAAGCTGACATTATACCTTTTCCTCCTGTATAAATATCTTGCATCATGTTTTTAGCCATTTTCAATGAAGGAATTTTAAATTTTGATGAATATGGACTATCATAAGTAGCAGTAAAATAATTTCCTCCATCAGGAGACCAAGTTTTATAAGAATTTTTAAATAAATTTTTAAAACTTTCACTTACATTAACTTTAGCATTAGCATCTACAAATTCTTGAGGATAATTTAAACTAAAAACATTAGGAGGCCTGGCATCTGTTAATTTTCTCTGAGCTTCAGTAACATATTTAATTTTTCCATCACTATCTACAACTTCGACTATTTTAGAATTATCTAAAGAAGTTCCTGAATCAGCTGAAACTGAGTTAAGAAATTTTTTATCTTCTAATAATTTGTTTATTGTAGGATTAGGAGAGGTTTCATAAGAACTAAAAGGAAGTTCTACATCTAATTGTCTTATAATACCAGGGTTAGAAGTTGTTTTTCCTAAAGCTATTTCTATTCCTGACAAACCTTGTAAATTACTAAATGTTTTAGCGTAAGGTAAATTATTAGTGTACCATGTTCCTCTATATGGATCCAGGGAATTTGCAGATCCTAATCCATAGTTTGGTACACGAAAATCATAGGCACCTTCACCACGATATAATTTTGTAATATTTGAATTGGGGTTATCTATATAAGAAGATAAACCAGTTCCTGTTATATAATTATTTTCCACATCTAACTACAGTTCTGCATTTGTTCTGCCATTTCGCTCGCGCGATTTGGTGTCTGTTTTGCCCAACGTGAATCTAGCATTTGGACATGCGCTTCAAAATAATTGGGTGGATTTTCTTGAAGCGCTGCCCACATTTTTCGGAACTTGGAAACTCCTGTCCCCCCAAGCTGAAAAATCATTTCACAGATTATAGTTTTTGCATCGTCACTAATTTTTAAATTTGCACACATGTCATGTGTTTGATCAATTGCTGATTGTAAATCTTTTTCTAATATATCTTCTAAATATTCTTGGTCATATTTTTTACCGTCTTCCCAATGATCTTCTACACACAAATGGCCGTAGCCCACGGTTCTCTTATTTAGGGTATCTAAATAAACGGTATCTCGGAACCCTTCGTGTTTTTTTACTGATTCTAAAAGTTTATCGTAATTCATTATCTATCTAATTTTTTATTCATATTTTTAAGCTCCGTTTCTATGACTGCAATACGTACTTCAATTTTTGTAAACATCATTAAAGCTTCTTCCATGCGGTCCATGTCTTTTTCCATAGCTAATACTTTTTGATTTGTCATTCCCCACATTACACCTAAAGTTAATAAGCCACCAATAACAGCAATGTAATCTTTCATGCTCATAGTATTATCCTACGTAATATGGATATTTCATTTCCATATCATTCATTAATAATTCTAACATGTCATCGTAATTTGGACTGTCGACATCTAAATCATCTATTTGTTGTTGAAGGCTTTGAAAAGAATCTCCCATGCCTGCAGTTAGCATAGGCACAGAACCTAAATCTTCTGGTGTTAAACCTTCTAAAAACATATCTAATTCAAAATCATTTGTGTATTCAGGAATTAAACTTTCATCCATTCCAACCGGGCCTTCTGTGTAGTAATCTGGTTGTAGTTGTTTTGGTAACATACTTTCATTATATTCACGTTTTGCTCTGTTAATATCCATTTGTCTTACGTCACTAGCATTCATTAATTTATATTTATTAAGAGCAGCTTGTATTCCTTCATAGCCTTTATTATTACCAGGATTAATTCTCCAAGTTTGTGGTCCTTTTAATTGCACAGGATAAGTGTTGCCATCTCGTTCTTCAAATCCGCTACCATCTGGATACACATGTCTAGCATAAACAGAATTAGGAGTATAAGCAGTAGACAAACTCATTGCATTACCAGTATTAGGATTAACAAAATCAGAAATGCTATGCATAGCACTTGAAATATTATCATTTCTAATTCTTTGTTTATGTGTAGTATTTGAATTAATCACATTAAAATTAGGATGATAGTAATTATTTCCAGCAGGTGATGTAGTCATCATTGAAGCTGCACCATCATATTTATTACCTGACAAACTTCCAATACCAGCTTGCATCATGCCTTGTGCTGCTTGTTCGTAAGCATTTTTAGGTGGCCCTGGTGCAGACCAACTATAGTTATAAGGTTCGTCCGATGTTATAACTGCCATTATGATATTCCCATTATTCCACTCTTATTATTTTGAAATGGATTTTGATTTATTTGTTTTTGTGGTTCGGTATAATTTCCTTGGTTATCCATAACAGGATTGTACTCTATAGTACCACCACTCGCTGCTAATTGTCCTCCACCATACTGTGCTGCTAATGCCATGTCAGTGTCACCAGCATATAAAGCACCAGCTGCGTCAGAATTTAATTGTGAACTAGCTAAAGAAGATCCTTGGGCCATGTTGTTTGTTCCAAAACCATCTGTTGCTGCACCTGGTAACGTAGGCATTTCTGTAGTATTACTAGCACCTTCGGCTTCCATTGCTTCTTGTGCTGCATCTATACCTAATTCAATACCACCTTTTTCTACAAAAGGTATATCTCCCACTGGGACGTTACCTATTCGATCAGGTATAACCTTGTCCATCATCTCTAATGATTTAGGTACATTTTCTAAAATTACTCCTCCAAGATTTAATACATTATCTTTAAGTTTTTCACCCCCACTTCTAAGATCGCGCATTCGTTGTGCACCCATATTTTTCTTTTGTTGTGCATCTTCTAATTCTAATAAATCCATTTGAAACTCTTTCCATTCTTCTGGGTGACGAAGAATAAGTTTAGCAAAGTTATTATATCGAATAGAATCAGCTAATGTGTCATCAATAGTGTTTCTAAACACACGGTTAGAAACAGGGCTAGATAAAACTCCACCACCGTATCTAAGTAACCATGCTCCTGCTAACGCTTTAATCATACCTAAACTTAATAAACCAGCAGCTCCTTTTTGAACTCCTTCTGATCCACTCCAAGGTAGGAAAGCAGTTAAACCTTTATTAGTAGAACTAATAACAGCTTTTCTCGCCATAAATGTTGATACATCAGGAATACCATGTTTGTATACACGTTCTAAAGTTTTAATTAATTTTTCAAAATCATCAATACTAGGAACTTTAGTTCTAATAACATCACCATCTACTTTTTTAGAAAACTCTGCAGCATCATCTATAAATCTACCCGACGGTGCAAGACCTAACCATTGTTCATCACTAAAGTTACGCATTAATCCAGTCTTAGGATCCATGCCACGTATAATTACTTTTTCATTATTAAGTGCTTCTTTAAAAATAGATTTTTCAATTGTTTGTCCTTTACCTAAACCAATAGAGTTTCTAAATTTTTCAAAATCAAACTGCCTTACTCCAGCAGTTGTTTTTCCTAAAGCTTCATTAAAAGCGTTTCGTATATATAAATCAACGCCGTCTGCAAAAGCTTGATCACCTACTAATTTTTTTACTATTTTAACATCAGTTTCAGTTCCTGATTTAACAATTGTATCAAATAAACTTTGGGAAGTTCTTTTATCATCCCAGGCTAGTCTTAAATTCATACCTACTTGGTTCATATTTACACCAGCTTTTTTAGCAATGTCACTTCCATACAACATCATTCCATTAGCCACAAACTCATCATATTCTTTAAAAGCTTTTGATAAATCATCAATGCCGTGCGTTGCTAAAGAACCAATATCATTATCCCATCCTTTAAGAAGAGTCATTACACTATCTTCAACAGGCATTGCTGAGTTAGCTCCTTTTTGATATAGTTCTTGAATAGCAGCTTTAAGCGCCATGTATTCTTCAACACTTCTTGCGCCTGTTGATCCTGCATTAAGAATTTGTCTTTCAATAAAATTAATAATTGGATCTCCACCTTCAGGTGGAACTTTATTTACTTTTCCTGTACTAGGATCTATTTGACTTTGCCAAAATCTTTTACGTTGTTTGATAACTTCTTTACCAGCACTACGTAAATAATTATCGCTAATTGGAGTGTCATATTTACCTCCTATTTCTACAACTTTATCTGACATTTCTTTAGCTTTTAATCTAAATTTTTCTGCACCTTTACCCATTATTTTTCCAAAGTTAAGTGCATTGTTACTTGCTAAATGTGAAATAGGTGCCATGTGACCTAACATATTATCAAAAGCAGTTAGCCACATATCAGATTGACGTTGTAAATTTTGTTGAATTTTTCCTCCTAACCATGGAGCTCTTCCTAAAACTTTACTGGTAAATGCAATGAACGAATCAGAAAACATATATTTACCCATTGGTACAATTACCTGTTCTTCTCCTCTTGCTACTGTAGGTGGTGTTTCAAAACCTTTAAATTTTTTACTAATTTTTGGTAGAGCACTTAAACCTGCAGTAGAAATCCAATCAAATACATTTGATTGACCTACACGGGTTAAAATATTTCCTATAAAAGGCACATTAAATCCAGCTTTTTCTGATTGTACTAAATCTCCTCCATATTTTTTCCATAAGTATTCAGCATTTTGAAAATCTTGTATAGCTGTTGTTTCTCCAAATTCTGCCTTAGCTTTATTTGGATCTTTAAACATTTTAATACCTGGGGCCTTGGACACTGATGTGCGCAACCCGTTGTATATAGGGCGCAACATAAAGAAAGGAGCAGATAACGCTGCATCGGTAACAGCTTCATCAACAGCATTAAATGTTCTTTGTGCTAAACCTGGTCTATTAATTCCTTCTGCTCCAAAAGTTAATGCTTCGGGTATAGCTTTAGAAATTAAATTTGCACGAATATCATCACTTCCTTCTAAATAAGCTTTACCTTTACCAGCTGCATTCATTGCATCTAATTGTAATTCATAACCAAAATCAGCAGCACCCCATCCAGCACCTCCAGTTCCTAAAGCGGAAACAGTTTTAATAGTCCATGGATGTGTTGCTCCTCTTCCAGCCCAACCACCTAGTCTTACATACCATGGTCCAGCTTTAGAAGCAGCTTTAAAAACACCATTTAATTTTTGTATATTTTTTGTTGTTAATAATTTTTCTCCTATTTTAAATCCTTTGTTAGTTCCGTAAACAGATGCAGCAAATTTTTCTCCAAATTGAATGTAAGGGTAAGGATCAGGATTGTCTGTCCATAAATCCATGTCATCACGAAGCATGTATGTATCTAAATCAATAGGTGTTCCTATCAAATCTGTTTCTAATAAATTAGCAGATTGTAAAATTCTACTTTTAGCTGAAAAATATTCTTCTAATACTGCATCAGCAGCTTCGTCACCATTACTAGCACGAACAATTTCAGCTTTTTCTTTATACTTAGAAAGTAATTGAGAAAGCATTCCTTTAGTTTGATCTCTTTTTTCACGATAAGCAGCAAATGCTTGTCGTTTTTGTAGGTCTACATCATCTGATTGTATTTTTCTACTTTCAAAAAAATCATCATCAAAAGGATTAAGTTTATCTACAACTTTTCTTCCAATTTTATCCCACACTTGATAAGATGGATTAATTACATAGTCTTTTACTGGTGCAAATACTTTACCCATTGCTTCATTATTTTCACGCGCAATTCTTTCTGCATCTGTAATAGGAATATCACCTTCAGTTACAGATGTAAAAGTTGTATCGGCTGCAATTTTAGAAGATTTAGCTGCTTGATCGCTTGTTAAAAAGCGTTCTTCAATCATTTCTCCTTCTTTAAAATTTCCTTTTTTAAGTTGTGTTACCATTAATTAAATTTCTCCAATTCAATTATAAATTGATCATTTAAAGATTTTTGATCATCACTATTAGAAATAGAAATAGTATTTCCTTTACTTCCAGCCCAATCTGATGGTGTTGTGCCTGTTGGAAAATTAGTGTATTGTTCTACCCATTGTCCATTTGGTTGTGGAGTAAAATATAATTCATAAAATTTATTAATAGCTGCTTCTTTTTCAGGAAAATTAAATAAAGTATCATCAATTGTATAACCTCTTGCTTCAGCTTCTTTAACACCACCTTCAAATTTACTTAATGCCCAATCAGATGAAACAACATTAGATGCTAAAAAACCAGCCTGCATGTCTCCTTCTAATTTGTTTGCCAACGACCATAGTTTATTAATTACCATGTTTGGTCTAGCATCAGGCCCTGTAAATCCAGAAATGGATGCATCTTGAAATGATGCACGAAGAACGTCTGCTAACATACGACCTGTAGGCTGACGTGAACGTGCTAAAAGTAAACCTAATGTACGTTCGAATACTTGCATGCCAGGAATATCTGGATCAGTAAACATACGATCTAATTCACCTTTAACTAAATAAACATTTGGTTGACCATAAGGTTTTTCCGCAGACACTCCAATGTTTTGTCCTTTAGCATTATTATAATCTACAAAAACAGGTAAGTCTGGACCTGTATAAGTTTTACCATAGATAGCACCCATACTACTGTTAGCTGCATCATTAACAATACCAAACCCTTGTGCAGGATCTGCACTTCCTTCCATGTAACTTTCCGTTAAGTTGTTAATAGTTTCTTGGGCCATGCCTTTTGATTCAGACATAAATTGATCTGAGCCTTGACTACCACCGTTTAATAATTCATTAAAATAATAAGCAGGTGCAGTACCATACTGTCCTAGCTCTCCTTTAGCTCCAATTAAATGTTGTTTATCCATAGCAATCTTAATGTAACGGTAAACATCATCCATGTTTGTATAAATATATTTAGAAAACTTTAACTGATCTTGCGCACCAGCTGGTGTGTTAGGAGATAAACCAGATGCATTAGAAGTACCTAATCCTGCACTTCCTGCTTCAGAAGCACTTTGTGATATTGGAACATACAATGGAAAAGGATAGTTAGGGTTTTGTTTAGGATCTTTATTTATTGCTAAATAATTTGTCATCTCTGGACTGTTTTGTTGTACTACATCTCTAAAAGTATTTGAAGAATATCTTGGTTGTCCATTACCAAGCATTTTAGGTTGACCACTATTTTGATCAAACTCATATCCTACTTGGTACATATTGTAAAAAGAACCACTTCTTTTACTAGCTTTATCTTTTTCTTCTTTCCAAATTTGAAACGCAGCTAGCCCAAGCTCACGATCTTGTTTTGATTGTTCTACACCCATTTGAATCATCATTGGTGCTACTTGTAATCCAGCTTGTCCGGCAATATCTAAAAATCCCGATGTTCCTCCTTGCAAAGATTTTCCCGTCATTAAAGCCATACCTAATTGAGCTAACATTGCTGTGTTAGCTAAACGTTGACCTTTATCATCACCAAGTAATCCTCTTAAAGCATCAGCGTATTGTTTAACTTCTGTTAAACTTTCATTTTCAGGAAAAATAGTGCCTGCTTGTAAAGGTCCTGTAGAACTTAAATCCATTGATGAAATAGCATTAGCTATAACAGAATTTTCTCCTATAGCATCATCATCAAAAGCAGCGTTAGTATTATCTTTTGTTTCCTCTTCATTAGGTAAAGTGCCTTCTATGTTACTTAAGTCTACATTACCCACAGCTCCTGGAGGATTATCCATATTATTATTATTTAAATTATTTGATTCAACTTCAACTTGCTCGCTTAAATCTAATGTTGCTGTTGTTTCATCATTAGGATTGTTCGTAGAAGATGGTTCTTGTGTTGATAAATTTTCACCAAACATATCAGTATATTGATCTATGGCCCATGCTGCTGCAGGTAATTTCATTAAATTATACATACCTGTACGCCACGGAATTGATTTACCAGCAGCTTGAGCAATAGTAGCTACAGCTGTGCCGCCAGGATTTAATTTTTGTTTAAACATTTTACGATTGTTAATGGCCATCGTTACCCCATCATATTGTTAAAGCCCTGATATGCTGCAAGACCTGTTATACCTGCACCAATACCTTGTGCTAATGGATTAGTTGTTGGCGCAGTTCCCTGCGATATAGCCATTCCACTAGACGGTGCACCTTGATAAATATCTGAAACAAAAGCCATTCGTTGAAATGGTTCATAAATTTGTTGTAACTGTTGTCTGTACTGAGCATCTGCTTGTTGTTGAGCATTTTGCTGTTTAATAGATCCAGCTGCCATTACATTTGCTATGTCCCCTTGTTGCAATTGTTGTTGATATTGTCCTAGCCCTGCAAGTTGTTGTCCAGCTTGCGCTTGTCTCCCCATTTGAGATTCAAATTGTTGTTGCGCCATTTGTTGCGCTTGTCCATAATTTTGCGCTTGCGCTTGTCCTACTGCTTGCGCTTGTTGTGAAGATAATTCTGCTGAAGCAATTCCTTGTCGTGAACCACCGAAAGCTCCAGCTTTAACAGCTGCTAAGTTTTGTTGATTTTGTGCTTTAGCAAATTGATTTTCAATACCAGCAATAACTTCATCTTGGTATGGATTCATATATTGTTGATAAGAATTAGGATCATAAGCTGCTGTACTTCCTAATGTTTGAGTAGTAGCTTGATTGATATAAGGTTGGTAAGATCCAATACCTGCACTAGACATTCCTAGTCCTGTGGTTTGCAATGCATCAAGACCTGCTACACCTTGTGTAGGAATAGTAATATCACCAGCACTTGGTTGCTTTCCTTTAGATGCTAAATTAGCAGCCGTGTCCATTAACTGGACTCTTCTTGATTCTATATCCGGTGCTTCACGAGTATATTGTGTTTGAGTGACATCTTGACTACCACCACCACCTCCACCTAATCCAGGTATACTCATAATTTTTTCCTGTACACTGTGCTTATATTATCCATGTTTAATCTTTTTCCCATTGCGTCAAAATCTTTTTTAACTCCTCTTGATGGCTCAAAATAAATTTCTTTTGCGCCTTTGCTTTTAGACCAATCAATAAATTTTCTCATTAATTGAACTCCTGTTACACCACCACGTTTTGAAGGTATAACATATAGATCCATTTCCCTAGCATATTTAGAATTACTAAAAGTATATTCCATTATCATACCAGTTAAAAAACCTATTGGTTTTTCTTCTTTATCCATACCTATTATACCAAATAAGTTTGGATTAGAAAGTGCAGAGAAAAAATAATTAGTTACTTTCTCTGTGTTGTACTCAAGTTCATCCTTCCATTCCGATTCATCAAACATGTCCCTTGTTATTTTAAGGATCCAGTTTAAATCATTGGGTTCAAAAAATCTCCATTTCATGCATACTCTGGAGGATCATTTGGTTTTGCAGAATTAGGATCTAAAGCATTCATTATTCCATAAAGCTTTTGTGCTCCCGCATCTATATCGCCACCTCCAGCAGCTCTGACAGCGTCTGCTGTCATTACAAATTCATTGTTTGATAATTGAGCAGGAATAGAATCTGATTTTTCTGTTCCTGGTCCTTGAACCGCGCCACCTGGCACAGCATTTAATTCCATTCCACCCATGTTGTATTGTGCACGGCCACCTGTAGCCATGTATCTAGAATTAAGTTCATCATAAATTTCTTTTATAGCGTCATCATCCATTTGCATAATTTCTTGCCCTGACATATTACCTATCATATGGTTATAAGGACCCATTAAAATTTCACGCATGTAATCAACAGTAATTGGCATTCCGGCATCACTAGAAGCCATGTCTACTGTTCCTAAATAATCTTCTAATCCTTGAAAATCTTCTAATCCAGGTTGATTAATCATTTCTTGTACATCAACACTAAAATCATCACCGGCCATTGGATCTGTAAACTGCCCCGGATCATTCATAGCTACATCAGTAGTCATGGTCTCTTCCATCGCTGCACGATTAGGATCTTTCATTACTTCTTCAACAGTAGTTTCTCCTACCATTTCATCATTGTTTTGTTGAGTAGCTAAATTAGCAAACAAATTGTATAAATATTCTAAATTTTCATTACCTGGAACCATAGCATTAATACCACCTGTATTAAATTTTCTTACAGCGCCACCTTTATTGTATCCTAAAAAACCATCAAGATTTCCGTAAGGCGTAATAGCCATACGTGCTAACATTTCTTGGTAATCTTCTTCTTCATCTTCTTTTAAATCACCTTCTGTTTTTCCTCCTCCTGCTGTATCAAATAATGTTTTAAAAATATAATATGGATCAATTTCTTTTTTACCAATTCCATAAAATTTATTATAAGCATCACTACCGGGAATTACTCCTTCAGGTGGTTCTTTTTTTAATATAGTATCAAAAATACTAGGCCCTTCTTTTTCTCTCATAGCATAATCAAACCCAGACAATTGTGGTTGTGCATCTTCACTAATTTGTTCAAATGTTTCTAAAGCATTTGGAACAACTGTTTTAGTAATTGTTTCAGAAGGTGAAATTTCGTAAGGAATCATATTACCTCTTTCAGGTAATTCAATTGGTTCTAATTTTTTTGTAAATTTGTTAAATTCATTCCATCCTCCAGATAATCCATCTTCTGTTTGTTTTAAAGGAGAAAAATATTGCCCAAAATCTTCATTATCCATAAATTCACCATAGTAAGGATTAAGATTTTGCCCTCCTCTTCCTGGTCCATAATATTTATCCATTAAAGATTGACCATATTCAGTATATTGAGGAGTAATTCTAGTTCCCATTTCTGCTGGAACTTCAAAAGAAATATCTTGTGTGTAATCTGCCATGTCTATGTCAGGTGCATTACCCATCATTTGACTAAAATCACCACCAGTTCTTAAATAAGAATAAGGAAAACTAGAATAGAATGCACGTTTAGCTGCAAGTTCTGGGTTATCTGCACCCATAATACTTGATAATGCATATTGTTTTCCGGCTTCTTTTATTCCCATGCCTACAGCACTGTTCATAAATTTAGAACCTTGTGCCATTTTTAACATTTCTAAAAGTTTAGCGCCTTTAGTTGATGAACCTAACATGCTAGATGCTGCACCTGGTAGCCCATAATAACCAACAAAAGGAGCTGCTACCAATGCATAAGGAGCTACATCTTTAGCTACATCAAATACATTATTTTTAAGTTTGTTAAGTTCTCTTCCAATATTAAATCCCATTATACTTTTCCTGCTTTACCTTCTAGTATTTTATGAATTGCAACACTCACTTTTACATCTTGTCTAATGTGATGTGATTGCGTGTCGGTTGCAGGGTCAGCTACGTCATCATCAGCTTCTTTAGCTGAACCGTATTCTTTACCTGTTAGTGTATTAGTGATAGTTATTTCTGCAGGAACAACAATCTTAGGTACTTTTTCCCCATTGATTTCTACATACTCTATTACACTATCATCTTTTATAGGCATATTTACTCCTTATATCAAGTATTATTACTAATTTCAAGAACAGAAAGCACCACGTGCAGCCTGTCTGCATGTCCTGGTGTCACTGTAATTATTTCTCCTTGCTTTGCTACAAGTGGTTCTGTCAATAACTCCACTGGAGTATTGGCTGCTACGGCCACATTATAAGCTAAATTAAACACATTTGTACCTATATCTGTAATAGTAGCTGTAATGGTACTACCAGAACCTGAATCATCACTGACTCTAATAGATCTAATAACAGCCTGTACCTTATCCGGAACTGTATATAATACTACAGGGTCAGTATTGGTAGCTAAGTCTTTTTTATAATTTGTATATACGTTAGCCATTAAACCATGCAAAAGCTTCATCGTCATTACGCAACGTTTCTGGTGTGTAAGTACTATTAAGCAATAAAATTAATTGTTCTAGGTTGCCAACTAGCTTATCTATTTGGACCTTATCATATTCTTGTGTACCTTGTGGTGTTCTTGGTAAAATTATTTGTGCCATTATCTCATCCCGTCTGGATTTACATCAGCTCTATATGTACCATAGCGCCAATCATCACCTATACCTGTAGTTTTTATACTAATTTGTGCTTGTCGTCCACGTGCACGTGTATCTACTTTGTTAGTTGTTGATGTTATAGTACTAGATATAGTTGTAACACTTGATGTAGGATATAATTTAAATAATAAGTCTACATTTACATTACCTGAAATGTTTTTAAAATCAGGAATAAATCTTCTAACTGACATTAAATTTTCTCCAGCTTGTGGGATAACAAAAGCACCAGAATTTAATTCTGATTCTAATGCAACACCATTAGCATCGGTTCCATTTTCTTGCGCATACATTAATGCACGTCCGTTGGTAACTCCAGATATTTCTGTAGCTGGTGATAAAGGTGCAACAGGTGTAGTAGAACTAGTGGCAGTATAATCTAATGCATAAGGAAAATCATATACACCTTTGTCTACCCATGATGATCTAGCTAGATCTCCAATAGACCATGTTTGTTCTTCATAGTTGTAAGTTACATATCTATCTATTTGTTGTGAACCACTAGAAGGGTAAAACCATGTCACTTCATTAAACTCACTATTAAGACAAGCAAATGTATCTTTTTGTGACGCCTGGTCTATGTTTGTAAATACATAGTCTTCTACACTACATGGTATTTTTTTAACTGCACCATCAAAAACAAAGAAAGAATCTTTACCCATCCAAAATGAATTACCATTTGATTCAACAGCTGAATGTAATCCAATAGCTCCACATGCAGAACCTAACTGAGAAAAACCAAATGTAAATGGTGCACCTACTAATTGCATTTGATATAAAGCTGTATCTGTCCATACTAACACAGCACCACGTGATCTTTTAGCAGTAATTAATTTACTACCATCAGTTAATCGTTGTGATCCAGAAGTGTTAGTAGATGTTGGTGTCCAAGAAGTATGATCTTCTTGATCTGACCAACGAATAAACATTTCATCTTGCGTTGTTGTTCCAATAAGTTGTGTTCCAAAACATATAACATGTCTATCAGTACCAGATACTAAAACAAATCTATTTTGTGTAGGCGCGTTAGCAATAATAGTTGCAGCTACAGGAGTACCATAACTAGCTGAAGTATCCCAATAATATAAAGAGCCATTAAATTGACATGCTAATAAATCTTCACCCCATGTGTCCAAGGACCATTTACCTGAGTCTAACTGTACTGAGTTAGGAGCTGCGAGACCAGCTCTTGTTGTACCCCATGTAGATAATCCCCATGTACCAGCACCCCAACCATAACCGGCAATAGATGTAGCAGGGTTAGTGTTAATTTCATAAGCAGCATTAGCTGTCGTTGAAGAAGCACCACTGCTCGTTGCATTAGCTGTTGCTGTAATTTTGTATTGTGAAGTAGATACAACTTCTATTATTTCGTATTGTTTATTTTGTAAAGTAGCTGCAGGTATACCATTAACAGCACCACTTACACTTGTAATAGTTACAAAATCACCTTCTATAGCACCGTGCGATGCGTCTGTTACAGTCACTGTTGGTGAACTAATTACAGTTATCCACCCAGTAATATTACCAGTACCAGAAGCTCGTGTTGGTGTAATGTCATACCACGCATTATTTTGATAAATATATAATTTTTTATTAGTTCCAGTAGCTAAATATTGTTCTCCTCTAGTATCAAACCAATCAACAATACCACGTGCTGCTCCAATTAAAGCGTCCGCAGTCACTGTTATAAATCCACCTATTTTTTCTGGAAGACTATATCTAAAACGTACATTTTTACCAAAAAACCATTTACCTTCAGCACCATACTCGGTGGCTTGTTGGTCTATTCCTGGTGCTATGGGTACTTTTACAAGAGTCATTTAGCTCCTATACTGCTGAATCGTAAAATCTAATCCAACGATCCGTGCCGTTAATACTTACGCGTATTGCTCCTACTTTATTAGCTGCTGTAGCTGTTGATGAAGATAAACTTCTTGTGCTATCACCAGCAGATGTTCCTTCAAAATAAATAAAATCCTCATCTACATCATCTTGATCTAAATTTAAACAAGATATTGCACCCGCTGCGTTATTTTGATTAACTTCTAATTTACCATTAGAAGGCGTTGCCGATCCAATAGCTACCAAGTCTGCACTACCATCTACCATTAGTAAAGCTGTATCAGTATCCCCTTCAAATCTAGCGTCATGACTTCCGCCATTATCATTAAAAACAAAATCAGCGTCTGTTATGTTAGTAGCAGCAAGAGTTGTAATTCCAGTAACACCTAGAGTAGATGATAAAGTAGCAGCACCTGTTGCTCTAAAAGTTCCTGCAACGTCTAATTGTGTTGTTGGAGAAGCTGTATTAATTCCTACACGGTCTGTGCTTGCGTCTGTAAATAATAAGTTTGCTTGTGTATCACCGGCAAAAACAGCATCTTTGTCAGCTAAACTTGAGTTAAAAGAAAAAGCACCACCATTAAAAGTAACATCACCTGTTGCTTGTAATGTTCCATTAGCTTTAACATTTCCAGCATCTGCTAAAACATCGAAAGCTGTAGAGCCATCAGTATAAATTAAATGTTTAGATCCAGCAACAAGATCAACAGCTGTGCCACCCGTAGGACCAAAACTTAATGTGTATCCATTTTTAGTTGTAGCATCATCAATAATATACCAGTTACTATTTGCTTCACATGTTACTGTAACATTTGTAGACATAGACCCTATAAACTTTAAAGCTGCGTTAGGTTGCTGTACACCACTTCCTGTTCCACCACTTGCAACTGTAAGTGTTTGTGGAGAAGTACCTCCTATGGATACAGCGATGTATCCTTTCATTGCTTGTTCTAATTTTTGTAAATTTTCATTTGTGACTGTGCCCCAGGTTCCAGAATTAGATCCTGTAGTCATTAAGTTTAAATTTAATATGTTTGAATCTACCATTTTATCCTTATCCTGTTGGTACTACAGTCCAGATGTCTGTGTTAGAGTCATCTACACCATTCCATATTGTTAATTTTGGTACTCCTGTTGCAAAAGTAGATCTTACACCTTCTAATGTAACGGTAGCTGTACCAGTTACAACTACTGATCCTTGCGCAAATGTTGCACGAACACCAGTAACGTCATACTTAGATTCTATTGTAACACTTCCTGTGCTAAATGTCGAGCGTACACCTACTAAAGTAAAGTTAGAATCACCTGTAACAGTAGTATTTCCAACAGCAAAAGTAGCACGAACACCAGTTGGTATAAAGTTAGAATCACCTGTAACAGCAAGTGAGCCTACCCCAAAGGTTGCACGTACACCTGTTACATCATCAATAATACTGTTTCCAGTTACAGTAACAGTACCTAAACCAAAGGTTGCGCGTACCCCTGTAGGTACAACAATTATGCTACCAAATGATGATTGACCCTGCGAAAATGTTTCGGTCGCAAATGCTGCTGCGCCGAAGCTCATTAAACTTCTCTTGGATTAGTTGGCCATGTTACATTGTTAGCTTTATCTAGCGTGTCTAAGCCATTTGTTATATCGCGTAAATCTTGTCTATATTTTTTATCGGCATCTGTCATTGTAATATCTGACGATGCCCACCAATCTGTTTTTTTAATTAAAAAATTTCTATTACTTCTAATATTTTCCATTTTCATACTTAAAGTTATTTCAGGTTTTGAAAATGTTGAACCATTATAATCATATCCAATTTCTACAGTGTTATCACAATCTACCCATGTTAAACTTGAATGAACTTCAAATTCTACTTCTTTTAAATCTACAACTTTATTATTTAAAATTAATGCTTTCATTATTTATATTCCTCAACTACTACTAGACCAGCGCCACCAGCTGCTGCACCGCCTCCATTGTTAGAAGCCTGTCCGCCACCGCCACCGCCTTGATAACCTGCACCTGCCCAGTGATGAGTACCATCATCATTTGAAGGACGACCACCGCCACCCATATAACTATTACCCCCAGTTCCACCTTCTTCTCCGTTTGCACCTTGACCATTTAAATTAATATCTCCTCCAGAACCTACTCCTCCGTTACCAGGATAAAATGAACCTCCTGTTCCTGATTGAATACCTCCTTCGCCACCAGTAGCTGTACAATACGATCCAAAAGATGAAGTACTACCAGTAGCACCTTTACCCCCTGAATTTGATGCTGCACCACCCGCTCCAACAGTAACTGTAACACTTGAAACAGAAGATACATCTATAATTTCTATAGCAGTACCGCCACCGCCGCCGCCACCGCCTCGGGTATTAGTTTGATTAAAACCACCACCACCGCCACCTATTACAGTGACTTTTACTTTAGTAATTCCAGTAGGTTTTGTCCATGTTCCGCTAGAAGTAAAAACTTGTTGTGAAGCTAATCCTGAATCTGCTACTACAACAGCACTAGCAACAGTTGTTGTGCCTGTAAACTTTAAGAATTGATCTGTTGTTCCAGACGTTAATCCAGTTCCACCATTAGGAACAGGTAGCGTACCCGTCACATTAGAAGCTGCGTTAACAAACGTTGTTGCTGTTGAGCCAGTGCCACCATTACCCGTGGGTAGTGTGCCTGTAACTTCAGTTGCTAAATTTATTGTATCGCCTAAAGCTGCGAGGTTAATTGTTGTTAATGTCATGTTGTTACCCTAAATCCTGTTAAAAATGTTGCTCTATCCCCACCATAAAATTGTGGTGATCCACCACTTACTGAATCAACATTTCCATATAGTTCTACATAATCTCCAACTGATAAATCTAAAAATGCTGAACTTGCTTTTGTTAAATACTTTATGTAATTATTTTGATAAACCGTCATAGAATTAACATATTTTGATCCGTTTAAATAAAGCATAGCTTGGCCAGCTGATAAATTTGAAACATCATCTTGATACAAAAAAATACACCATGTAAAAAAATACTTTCCAGCTTTACCACTTGGAACTGTAAACCGATATGTACTTGTATCAAAAGCACTATCAGTATCAAAATATTCACTATCTAATTCAACTTTTGTATTTGTTGCATCTGAAACACTTTGCGATTGGTTAAAACCTAATTGAACAGAAAATGCAGGGGTATTAGCCTCACCGGCTACAGCATAAGTTTGATCTCCTCTTAAAAATGTACTTGAGCTTGCAGTTCCTGAACCTAAACGTGCTGTTGCGATTGTACCTGAAGAAACAGCAGATGCAGGCAAACCAGTTATAGTGCCTGACCCATTACTCTCCAGCATGGTGTTGCCACCAATATCAGTAATCTTATCTACTTGTATTGTACTCGCCATTTATTTATCCTTTACGATTTAGGGTTTGCATCTTTGATCCCTTGAATACGTGTTTTCCACGCGTCGATATCCTTAAATATCTCATCAAGCTGATCGCCAATATCACCATAAGCCGCTTTTCTTGTACCTCTTACAGTGTTGTTTGTCTCTTCAGTAGTTGCTGCCGCATCATAAGTTGCTAAGTCTGCGTCAGTTGGCTGTGCCAATCCTGTTACGTTCCATTCTTTTATGTACGGGCCTTTACCGTCAGAGTCATCCTGTAAAATTACATCTTTAGTGAAATCAATAGTTTTACTATTTGCTTCCGCATAAAGTTTTATCTTAGTTGATAGACTTGCCATATAGACCTCCTTTTAAAATTGTTATCATGTTGCTACTAAAAATCCTCCAAAATAATTATTTTCTCCACCATTAGTTCCTAATAAATTTTTTGCACCCCCAGAAGATTGATATGCTTGAAAAGTAAAATAATCACTAGAGCCATTTGCTTCAAAAAAAGCATTAATATTTCCTCCTCTTGCATTTGAATCAGAATATATTTTTAATATTCTTTGAGTTGTTACACTTTCAGTATTATTTTTTTTAATAGTATCTATTTTTTTTTCTACATTTTCATTTTCTTCTAAATCTTTATCTTCATAAAAACTGCGAATCATATAAAAATCATTTAATCTATCGCGTGCATATTTTTCACAAGTATTACCCAAAAGAGACATCCGCTCATTTTGTTTTTTATTTGCAAAATAGGCTGCCAATGTCAGAACACCTGTAACACCCGATGCATTGTCATTTGCTCCGTTAAAAATGATATCTCCTTCACCGCTTTTCTTAGTTCCCAGATGGTCATAATGTGCGGAAATAATGACATATTCATCCTTTTTAGACCTGCCTTCCAACACGCCTATTACATTAAACATGTTAATTCCTCTAAAGTCAAAATGCTGTCTAAATGTTGTTAGTGTATCATATGTAGTAAGTCCTATTTTTTTAAACTCATTTTCAATATATGATGCTGCTTTTTCTATGCCTCTTGTTCCTGATTTTCTTCCTTCCATATCATCGGAAGCCAACATATATAAGTGCTTTCTTACGGTTGCAGTATCAATTTGCGTCAAATGCTGAGCAGAAGTTTGTATGGAAAATACTGTCAAAATAGCTGATAATACTAAAAATTTTATCCGATTCATTATTAAAATATATTTAGAATTTGTTTAAACTCAAAGAATGCATTAGAAAATCTATTATCGTTTGAAATCGTTTCAAAATATATCGCTTTACTGTACCGTAGTTGTACTTTACATTTCAGAAAACGTCATATTTTACTACACTTTCAGCCTTTATTAAGAAGTTCTAATGTATAACCAGGGTTAAAGATACCAAACCCTGGCAATAATTATTTTGTACTTTTGTTAAAATTTTTCAGATGGATTTATCAAAAATTTCTAATATAAAAAATACAGATGCCAATCATTTTTTTTTACTTGCCGGCCCTTGTGCTATAGAAAGTGAAAGCATGGCATTAAAAATTGCGGAAAAAATAGCAGCAATTACCCACAAGCTTGAGATTCCGTTTATCTTTAAAGGAAGTTTTAAAAAGGCTAATAGAAGTAGAATTGAT
>WLWF01001316.1_pt1 | contig 20767 bp, 26 predicted proteins | sample 6718331 | NCBI WGS metagenome assembly WLWF01 (sample SAMN12718692, study PRJNA515312) | sponge metagenome | isolation source: marine sponge | host: Mycale hentscheli | place: New Zealand: South Island, Marlborough, Capsize Point | collected 2003-05-01
CTAAAACAATTTCTAAATGGTCTACGTTCCTTTGGACCATTTCATTTATTTCAGATTGCTCCATTCCTTCAACGTTCCAAGTTCCAGCTTTTACACCGTCAATTAAGTTTACGCTATCAGTTCCTGCTGTTAAGACTTCTGTTACTGTTTGTGCCATATTATTCTCCTTTTAAAGTTTGTATTTCGGCTTTTAATTCATCTACTTGCGTAGAAAGTTCTTGGACTGCGTTTACCAAATACCATGTCATGTTATCGGGGTTTACAGCTTTTACTCCTGTTGATTGTGTAGTAACCATATCAGGTAAAATTGTTTCTATTTCTTGAGCTATAACTCCAAGTTGTAAACCTTTTTTATGAACAACTGCTGAAGCTGGATTTTCAAAATCTGTAATTTCATCTTCAGTTCTATATTCAAAGTTTTTAACTTGTATTTCTTTAATAGCATCAAGACCAGTATTATTATCTTTTATATTCTTTTTAATTCTTCTGTCAGAGGTTGTTGACCAAGTAGATGAATTAGCTGCGTTATAAGCTCCGCTAGTACCACCAATCATAGCAGTTTGATTACCTTTACCTGCTTGTATACGACCAATTACTATTTCATTGTCTGCTGCTGGATGACTAGCTGCAGTTGCCATTCCAAGATAGGTGTTAAAGCTTCCAGTAGTAAGTGATGTTACATAATTACCTGCTCTTTGTCCTACAAAAACATTTTGAATACCTGTAGTTATACTTCCACCTGCTTCATCACCAAGAGCAGAATTTTCTCCACCAGTTGTTATATCATTCATAGACCTATAGCCAACAGCAGTATTTTCAGCAGCAGTTGTACCTACTTGCATAGAATCTTTACCAATTGCTGTATTGTTGTTAGCTGTAGTAAAGGCTAATCCAGCACTATGACCAACTGCTGTATTACTAGAACCTGTAGTGTTTGAATTTAAAGCAGTATAACCAACTGCTGTGTTATTAGGACCTGAAGTGTTTGCACCTGCTGCTGAATAACCTATAGCTGTAAGCGCACTACCTGTATGAGCAGAAGCTGCTGCAAAACCCACAACAGTATTATAGTTGCCAGTAGTAAGAGTTGTACAAGCAGAAGCACCTACTACTGTATTTCTTATACCTGTAGTAGTATTAAGCAAAGCTCCTTGACCTAAACCAGTATTATTTGTTCCTGTGGTAATGTCTTCACATGCAAGAGAGCCTACTGCTGTATTTCCTGTAGCTGTACAAGCACCTAGAGCACTAGTTCCTACTGCTGTATTGTACGAAGCTGTAGTATTTGCGTCTAAAGCAAAAGTACCTACTGCTGTGTTTGAGTGACCTGTAGTGTTATTTTGTAAAGCACTTCTGCCTATTCCTGTATTAGAATTTGCTGTTGTATTACTAATTAAAGCAAAATTACCAAGTGCTGTATTATAGCTTCCTGTGGTATTAACATTTAAAGCAAAACACCCTACGCCTGTATTTTCAGCCCCAGTAGTGTTTGCACCTAAAGCATCGTGACCAACCGCAACTCCATTTCCTCCAGTTGTGTTTGCATCAAGGGCTGATGAACCTACAGCTACGTTTTGAGCACCTGTAGTATTTGCTGCTAAAGCACTTCTACCTAATCCTGTGTTATTAGCACCTGAAGTATTAGAGTATCCTGAAGCATACCCAAGATACGAATTACTATCTCCAGTCATTGCTCCAACACCATTTGCTTGTGAGCCTACTATAGTTGAATAACTAGATGTTGCATTTTGTCCTGCGTTTGTACCAATACCAACTGTATCAATATCAACTATAATGCTTTTTAATGCTTGATAACCCATTGCTACATTTGAAACACCTGTAGTGTTTGCTACTAAAGCTGAACGACCAACTGCTGTGTTGAAATTTGCTGTGGTATTAGCATTTAAAGCATCTACACCAATAGCTACATTAGAGCTACCTTCAGTATTTGTTCCAAAAGCAGACTGACCGATAGCAACATTAGCACTACCTGTTGTATTAGCATCCATAGCAATTTGACCGACTGCTGTGTTTTCAGAGCCTGTAGTGTTTGCTGCTAAAGCACTTCTACCAACTGCAACATTATTACTTGCTGTACTATTAGTTCCTAAAGCACTTACACCAATTGCTACATTATCTGCACCTGTTGTATTGTCAGTTAATGCAGATTGACCTAGACCAACATTATAATATCCTGTTGTGTTTGCATCTAAAGAACCATAACCTACAGCAGTATTACCATAACCTGTGGTGTTTAAATTTAAAGCAGAATGACCGATTGCTGTATTATTTGATGCTGTCGTATTTGTTGCTAAAGCACCAACACCTAATGCGTTATTGAAACTACCTGTAGTATTAGAACCTAAACAACTTAAACCTAAAGCTGTGTTTTGTGTACCCTCAGTATTTTCATCTAAAGCATTAAGACCTAAAGCTATATTGTAACTACCTGTTGTATTTGCTGCTAAAGCTCCTGAACCAATAGCTACTCCGCCTGTACCTGTAGTGTTTGCTGATAAAGAGCTTTTACCAACTGCGGTGTTGTTAGATGCTGTTGTGTTAGCATCTAAAGCAGCCCAGCCAATAGCTACGTTACTTTCACCTTCTGTATTAGCAGCCATAGCATTATAACCAACACTTGTATTATAACTACCCGTGGTGTTGGCTGACATACTAGTTGCACCGACTGAAGTGTTTGTATTACCTGTAGTGTTTGCTACTAAAGAATTTGTACCAACTGCTGTATTGTTACTTGCAGTTGTGTTTCCACTTAAAGCACCTTTACCTAAACCTGTATTAGAATCTCCAGTTGTATTGGCATCAAGTGCATTATATCCGACAGCAGTATTGTTATCTGCTGAAGTTAAAGCTGTTAAAGCATTTGTTCCAATACCAACATTTTGTGCAGCTCCTGATTCAACACTATCACCTGCTGCATCTCCCATAAATACGTTATCTGTACCAGTTGGATAATTACCATCAAGTTTAATTGTTCCACCGTCTACTGAGACGTTACCAGCTACTGTAAGACCGTCTGTTACTGCTGTACCTGTTACGTCTATGCCTGTTGAATTAAGTGACATTCTTGCACCTGCTGCTGCTCTAAATGTCATAGTATCGTTAGAGTTTGTGTAAGCTATAGAACCTGCATCTGTATCTGTATCACCCATTCTTAATTCAGATTCACCTGTTGTAGATGAATTTATTAATACTTGGCTATAAGCATCACTTGTAGTACCTACAGCCAACCCACCAGCAGTTACTGTACCTGTTACGTCTATGCCTGTTGAGGTTGTGTTTAGTTTTATTGCGTTGTCGTGGTATAGCGTAATGCCGCCGTTAGGAACAGCATTTAGCATATTTTCTGTCGCACCATTTGCAGTTAGCTGAATCGCTGCACCATTTGAGTCAATATAAAAATTTCCTGTACCTGCATCTTTAATCCAACTTTCAGTTCCAGTATGATAAATCTGTAAATCTGAACCTGCTCCAAAGACTGCTTTGTCGTTATCGCCAAAGTTAATATCGCCTGTAGTTGTTAAACCTGTAAGCGTACCAAGACTTGTAATATTAGGTTGAGCTGCTGTAGCAAGTGTACCTGTAATACCGCCTGTAACAGTTAAATCTCCTCCAACAGAAGCATCACCAGTTACGGTTAAATCATCTTGTACTTTTAAATCTACTACGCTAAGACTAGCAAAAGCGTCAACAACTGCTGCTCCACTTCCTGCTCCGTCTAAGTAAACTACTTTTACGTCTCCTGGAGGAATAGTAATATTAGCTCCGCTGCCTTGAGAAATAATTATATTTTGCGAACCTGATGTAGCGTTTTCTATAAACTGAACCCTTTTCATTGTATTAGGGCCAATAGTAATAGTACAAGCTGAATCTAAAGTTCCTGTATATTTTATATACATCGCTCTTGCAGCATCTGTACTTCCGTCAGCTACAGTAGATGTGTGAGTATCAGCGTTAGTTGTAATAGCTTCAGTTCCGTAACCTAAAGCTTCTCCAATTAATTCTAAATTTGTATTAGTAGTAGTACCCCAGGTTCCTGCTCCGTCACCTGTTGCCATCTCATTTAATCTGAGATTATTTACGTATGTGCTTGCCATTTATATTCCTCGTAAAAATTATATAGTATTTATGCAGCAACTTCATCCCAATCTGGAGATTGTGTATCTGTTACTGTAGTATAAGACGGACTCTGACTTTCATCAACTGGTGAATATGATGGCGTTTGTTCTTCATCTACAAGACCCCAAACCAGTACGTCACCAACAAGTCCTGTCATAGCATTTAATTCTGGAACTATATTTGCTTTAGCATTTACAGTTAAGGTTCCAACAGCTCCAGTTGCTGCAACACCGTCAACATGGACGTTATTAACCAATATAAAGGTTGGTGTGCCTACTGCTGTGGTGGCTGCAAGTCCTGATACTGATATGTTGTTGTTAGTAACTAAAGATGTAGTTCCAAGTGCCGAAGTGCTTTCAAATCCTGTAACAGATATATTATTAACTGTTGATAAAGTTATCGTTCCAAGAGTTGATGTTGCTGCTAAGCCAGTAACGGATATGTTATTAACTGATGTTGTGGTTGCTGTTCCTAGTAAACTTGCTGCTAAAACACCTGTTGGCGTGACGTTTGCTTCAGCTTGTATGACTACACTTAGAGAACCTAAAGTAGCTGTTACACCACCTACAGAAGCTATTGCTTGGGCATTAACTGCCGCAACGGGAGTTCCAGTTGTACCTGCAGCGGGTGCAGTTGGCTCGACTGGTATTGAGCCTTCACCAAAACCTAATTGACCAAATGTGCCTCGACCCCAGCCGTTTAGGTACTGAGGCATTTTAAGCTATACGTATAATTGCCGTAGAAGCTGCTTTTGCTGGAAATACTACTGTAAAATCACCTGCGGTAGAAGTTTTATCTCCACCAAAATCTATAGTTGCTACTGATTTATCACTATTTGTATCGTTATAAATCATACAGCCTCTTGCTGTAATTGTAGCTGTACTAAAGGTTAGATCATTAAAGTCTGTAACCGCTGTAGTACCTGTAGCAGATGGTGTTACGTTAGTTAACGCAGAACCTCCTGAAGTATAGTTAGTACCACTAGCTTGTCCAGTCGTAGTAAAAGCAGTAGTAGTAGCTCCTAGAGTAGCTGAACTTGTATACAAGGCCAGTTTAAAACTGTTACCACTTGAATTGGTAAAGTTATGAGTTCCAGTTAAAAGCTCTACCTTAAAGCTTGTTGTCAGAGTAGATGTTATTGCCATATTAAATACCTTTAATTATTTTTGCTAAATCCTCGCTACCTTGACCAGATAAATCTTGAATTAAAGTAGCCTTATAAGATTTTAAAGCATTTTTAATATATATCAAACATACTTTGTATATTAGTTCCTGGTAAGCTCTTGCCTGAGCCTTAACATGCTCTTCATTATCGTCTGAAATACCTACTATTTTTTCTGTTAATTGCTTTGCCCAAAACTCTGGAGGATGGCCTCCATACTGGGTCGTAGCAATTTCTACCATACCTAATTCAGGTACTCCATCTGGAGTAATCTTAATTACCATTTATTAGGCTCCACAGGTTCATTTTTCTTTAGATGAGTGTCATTTCTATCTATTAAAACGGGTTCTTTTTCTTTTTCTGGCTCTTGATTTTTAATAACTTCACTACGATTCATACTTTGCAAGTTACCCTCATCATCAGATAAAACAATTAAAGGGTCGTCTAAACGATGATATCCATACAACTTTTCTTCTGCTGGAACTGCTGCGTCAAGCAAATAGCTTGATTGAGCTACTTCTACTTTCATTCCATCACTCATACATTTACTTAACCAAAATTCAGTACAGGCTCTTCCAGCTTCTGCAAAATATAAATTACCTTTATAGCCAAAATCTACGCCAAACATTTGTAAATGTCCTATTTTATTGTATAAAGCAAAGGCTATTGCATAGGCAACGGTATTGTTAAGATAGTGACATCCCCATTCTTTTAATACTTCATTAATTGGATATTCAACCAGACCAGGACATCTTTCGTCTAGTTCACATGTATATATAGGTCCTTGATGTTCTTTTAATACTTTAGCCATACTATTAGTTTGGCCTCCTGCATCATCTGTATCTAAAAACCTAGATGGTGGGTCCATCATAAAGACTCTATCATGGTATATAACGTCAGAAACTGCGTTAATTGCCCATACTTCATCAAATTGTGCGCCATGTGATTTTGCCATGCAGTAGTCAAACCAACTCCTGCCCATGCCAACAATGGCTACATTTTTCCCTTCAAGTTCCTTGATTGGATTCATACCTATCTCCTTTTTTTAAGTTAACTTACTTGCGAGCGGAGTGAGTCATATCGGTATTCGTCTCGTCTACCTCTTGCCTCGGCTCGTTCTTTTATTCTTGCTATTTCTTGCGCGAATCTATTTTCATAATTTGCTAATAAATCTGGCTCACCTTTCATAAAAGTATGACCCTCAATTAAAGATGCGTATAGTAAGGCATCTCTAGCATTAACAGATAACCAGGTCCCTGATGTATCTGAAACTAAACTTGTTGGTTTGTATAAATAGTGTAATTCTACTGTGTAGTTTGCATCTGGTACTGGAGCTAGTGCTATTGTTGAACCAGAGCTAGAGGATGTTGAATATGCTTTATCATAGTCTGCATAATACTTTGGCAATCCTCTTAAAGAAACATCACTTAAATCTGGAGTGTATTCTTGCATAAAACTTGGATGTTTTTTTAATAAAAAATGATAATCGTTTGTTGTTGAATCTATAACTGCTAATGAAAAAGTAAGAAGAAAATCATTTGGAGCTGTTAAAAATCTGTTTCCTGCTGTTACTGTACCTTGAACATTTTTACGAAATACATCTTCTTGAACTAAATTAAATATTCTATCTTCTGCATTTTTTACAAAATCAGCTATTGTTGAAACAAAAGTAGATTCATCATTGTTAAGATAGTTTTGAATTAATGTGCTTAGTTCTGAATAAGTCATACTGTAATTGTAACCTCTCCTAAAGATGCTGTCATTCTATAACCAGGTATAGGACTACCAATTATATTATCATTATTACTTAATATGTAGCCTTCGCCAACTTCTACATCATTATTTGGTCTAGGCTCGTATAAAGCTTCTGGGTCAGATATTGCTGGAGTTGGCTCTAGTTGAGGGTGTTTAGTCTCAAAACATTCTGGGCAAGTTTTTAAATTATTCCATTCTTTTTTTAAATCTAATAATTTATATTCAAAACCACATCTATCACATAAAGCTCTGGCAAATTTAGCTGAAGCGTAAGCCATTAACTGATATAAGGCCTAATTCTAAATGAAGCCCTATCCTCGTCTGTTGATGAAGCTCTTTCAAATTCTTCTTCATACATTTGTTTTAACATACCTGACTTTTCTGGAGCCTTCTTTACTGATATGTAATAAGCTAAACCAGCTGCGAAACAAGGATAAAATCTAAAAGGCATATCCATAGTATTGATAGCTGTATCAGCATCATCCATTCTTACTAGCTTATTAAATACTAATATATCTGTAGAGTTTTCTGGAGCTGGCCATATTTTTAAAACTGCTGCATTTTGTTTGTCTAAAAAGAATTGACTAGGCCTACCTGTTGTTGCTTTAACTGGTATATTTAGATACTCACTACGACTTAATCTTCCCATAGATAAATCAGTCGTTACGCTGCCATCGGTTCTTCTAAGACTACAATCTAATATATCTATTACATTAGAATCTAAAGTATAGTTTAAAGTGTCTTTAGTAACAGTTTGAGTAGCTTCTTCTATAGTCCATTGATTTAAACCTCTATTAGCCCATTCAGCTAACATAAGATTAATAGAACGCTTTGCGCTTACTAAATCATAACCAGTACGTAATTCAAGGCCACATCTTTCAAAAGCCTCTTCAACAAACTCAGTTACGTTTGGTTCAAAATTTGTACTATTAGATGTTGCCATAATTAATCTTCCTCTTGAGCATATAGATTGTTAAACGTTACGTTTGGGTCCATATAACTCTCATGTTGTTCTGCTGAATGTGTCCATTGTGAAGGCATAAAATCTGGCGCTCCTTCACCTACACGCCATAAAGCAGGATTCGTAGCTCTTACTCTATTATTAGGTAAAGCTACAAAATTACCAGTATACTCGCCAGCATCAGTTAAATATAACACATGTGACTGCTTATGTTGAGCAGGGTCATCTGCTATTGAGTTATCAGTATAGTCTACAGTAAATAAATACTTACCAGTATGAAATTCTCCACCTATTTTACAAAGCCAGGGAGATGAACTTACTCTATCTAAAACCACAACAGAATGTTCGTGACTTAAACAATCCCAAGGTTGAGCTAAATGGTCTTCCATAGGAGTTGGCCATTCCTCTAAAGGAATATCTGCTACTAAAGCTTGGATAGGCATTCTTGCCCACATAGCGCCGCCATGAATGTTTGGCGCATCTTCTTCATTGTCTATTTCACAGCCAGTAAAAACTACTTGAAATGATAAAGACCTATCTGGTAATGTATTTACAGCTATAGCAAGAGCATGCAAATACTCTCCATGATAATTACTATGATTTGCTGTAAATTCTTTTCTTACCCAGCATTTAAACTGCGGTATGTTAGAAATTAAATATGACATGTAAGGTGCAAATTAAACTTTGCCGCCTTTTGACATATATTTAGTTCCTTTTGCTGCACCACCTTTGGCCATATACTTGGTACCTTTTGCAGCTCCGCCCATTGCCATATATTTAGTGCCTTTGGCTGCTCCGCCTTTAGACATATATTTAGTCCCTTTTACAGGTCCACCAGCAGCATACATTTTAGTTCTTTTAAACATTTTATTCTCCTAACTCATTGTAGTTATTTTTCTACGATTGTTCATAACTTTACCACAGCCTTTAGCTATAAAACCACCATTTTTCTTTTTGACTCTATCATCCTTCCAGCTAATTGCTTTTGGTCCCTTTTTTTTATTTTTATTATCATTGCATTGAGCTAAAGTTGGTCTGCAAGCTGGATATTTTTTTCTTTTTTCGCCTTTTTTTCTACCGCAAGGACCTTTTGTATTACAGTCAATCCAACCTTTTCCATCGTTTTTGTTGTACCAATCTTTTAAAGTTTCTTCAGCCATTATCCTAACTTGGTTTGTTTGCGTTTGCCTGGAAGCATTTTGCTAAAACCTCTAGCGTTAACAAAGGTTACTTCGCCTCCGCAAGCTTTTTTAACTTTACTTTTATTGCCCCAGTTATCTGCGCCATCTTCTCTGCATTGGACCAAAGCTCCGCTTGCATAAGCAGATGGCCAAACTTTATATCTGGATTTTACTTTATGGTAACAAGCGTCTTTTTTAGCCATTTAACAATCCCAGTCTCTTCTAGCCCAGTAGTTAGCGCTACATCTATCACTTTTTATTCCGCTACTTCTAGCGCAATAAGATTTTTTTCTTGATGCGGTATCTTTGTGCATACCCATTTTTTTATCGCCAAAGGTAATTCTTTTAACTCTACTGTTTTCGCTGCTACAGTTTTTAACAAAAACTTCTTTTCGTTTTTTACCGTATCCAGGACTACCTTTTGGGATAGCCCTGGGTTTGTTAAGAGTTACTGTTTTACCTTTGTATTCAGCCATTATAAAAATTAATCAAAATCTTTATAAAGAGTAAGGACCATTACATACGAATCGCCGTTAGTATGTCCAGTAGTAGTCAGCATGATATCGCCAGTTTTTCCACTACCTGCTGTATTTCTAATACCTCCAAAATCGGTAAAATCTTCATCTGTTGTATAGTCTGCGTTTAAGTCCCAACAGATTGTATCTGTAGTTGCATCCCATAAAAGTTTTACACTCATTCCAAAAGTAGAATATACGATTTTTGCTAAACGTACGCCCGTACATGCTTGGCCAGCAGAGTTAGCGCTTAAAGCACTAACATCCACCTTTTTAACTGCTGCCTCGCCTGTACCATCGGATGTATTCGTTAGCTGAATAATAGCGACTCTATCGCTATCCATCAATGTTGTTGAGGTTACTGCGTCTGCCATAAATTACTCCTTACGCGTCAGCGAATGGTGTAACCACAGTACCAGAAGCTAATACTATACCTTCTACTGCGTATTTAGCTGAACCGATAGCAGTTACTCTAATAATACTTCCAGCTATACCGCCTTTAGTGCTACCGTTTAAAGTAATAACATCATTACTAGCACCTGACATAAAAGTTTTACCTGCTGCATCGCTTTTACCTAAATATAAACCACCAACAAATTTATCTGTTCCGTCAGTTTTAATATCTAAGTCTGTAGCTGCTGTTTCTACTACAAAAGTAAATGAAGCACCTAAATTATTAGTTTGGTTAGGGTCGTCATTACTTCCTGGAGCAGTAGCAACAATACTTGGTAAAGTAAACTTACCATCTGCATCGTTACAAGTTAGAATTTTACCAGCGTGTGAATTTACGCTTAGTGTTGTGTCTGCAGTTAAACTAACTACGTTAGCGTTACCTGCTGAAATAAATCCTGCTAAGGACTGTATTGGACCTGAAAAGGTTGATTTTGCCATAATTTCCTCCTACGGAAATAAGTTCTACTGTCTTGGCTTGTCTGCTAGGTCAGTCTGTAGAACAAGTTAATAAATCCTAGTCTTTTGATTGTATATTACTTTTAAACAAAAAAAAAGGGAGCCGAAACTCCCTTTAGACAATCAATTAAGATTATGCTCCTTGAGATGCGAACACAGCTCTCCAGTTGGAGTAACCGAAGGAATATCTTTCTCTAGCTTTGTAACGCATGTTACCAGTATCGAAATCACCTTCTAGTGATGTTTGCATAGGGCTTCTCTCAAAATGTTTGAATCCATCAGGACAATCTGTCTTTAGGAACCAAGCATCCGTATCTGTTAGATAGTTATTAACAACATATCCTTCAGGTACCATACCCATATTTTTAATAGCATTAATGTCATTGTCAGAAGTACCAACTCTACCAGGAGTTTGTAATAATCTGTCAGCAACAAATTGTAATGCTGGTGGAACAATAAGCTTTCTTCCTTGTAGAGCAATTGTCAAATTTCTGTCATCAACTAAAGTTGAAACATTAATAAGAGCATCTTCTAATGAAGTCTCATTCAAGTCAGCATAAGCTGTTGGTCTGTTACTAGCAGTACCACCACCACCCAAAGGGTGAGAATCTGATACTAAAGCAACGCCATCGCCACCAGTAAAGCTGCTACTAAAAGCATTATTAAGAACAGCAGCTGCCTTAATTTGCTTTGTGTTTGCCATAGATCTAGCTAAAGCTTTTGTATATCTTGAGCCAAGTCTATCGTATAAGTTATCTTCAACCGCTTCTTCAGTTAGAGAGAAAGCTAAAGCAACTGTTTCGTGAGCATAACGTGCAGTAAAACCTTCAGTAGCATTGTCATATTCGACAGCGTTACCTTCGCCTTTTACTGATGCGTTACCAAATCCCACGATCATTACTTCTTCTTCAAAAGCTCTGTCTGATGACTCAGTTTCAAATATTTCAGTATGTTGATTATCATACCTAGCATATTCCATTCCGAACAAGGCGTTTAATCCTGGTTCTAATTCTTTCGCTAATTGCGCTCTATTTATAGCCATTATTATACTCCCGCAGCTGTTCTGTTAAAATGCTCGGCAATTCTGACGATAAAGTTAACATTGGTTGATAAAGATCCAGTTCCTAACGCATTGTTAGAAGGATCGTTTGATATACCCATGATTCTCAGTTGAGCTGTACCAGTAGCCATAGTGCCACTAATTTTAACTCCTGAAACGCCTGATATTGAAGAACCTGCAGCATAAACAATGTCGCCATTCAAACCAACATCGGTTTGAGTAACGCTACCTGTAGCAGCTGATTGTACTTCAAATAAAGCATCTGGGTCGTCGACAACGGCTGCTTTGCAGTCGCTGGTTACTGTCGCTGTAGTCCAAACAGGAGAGAAAATTCTGTCTCCGTTTGAATCAGTATAGTGACAGCCTTGAAAGACTCCTAGTAATAAATCGCCAGCAGCAGCAACGGCAATACCGCCTGTGTTGACCATTTTAACTGGGTCGCCTGTATAAATAGTTCCAGTTGTACCTGATAGAATGTCGTACTCTGTTGTTCCTGTAGAATTAACAGCCGAGCCTAACTTTCCAATGGGTTTTAAACCGAAAGGTGCATTTACATTCGCCATAATATTTACCTTTTTTTAAAAAGTTTTATTTAAGTGAAATAAGATTAATCTCTTTTTCCACCACCAAAAGTTACGCTTGTAGTTCTCTGAGGTTTTAACATCGGAGAACTAGGGTCAGATTCTTTCATTAAGTCATTATCAACTGCATCTTGTTGCAGTTGCGCACGGTCATTGAAATAGGCGTTTCTTTCATCACGTGTTTCATTAGGAATCTTCGCCAACAGCAAACCACCCACGGCTACTACTCCAGCGTGCCTTCCATCGTCCATGCTCGGAAGGTCGAAATCTTGTATCTCTTCAGAACGTACGAGTTCAAAACCCTCACGCATTCTAGACATAACATTCTTTCTATCTTCTTCGCCGACAAGTTCGGCTCTTATCCACCTGTAGGTATATCCTTCAGGTGCTGGAGGCGTATCCAACATAGATGGGGGACGCCAAGGTTTGCGAGCAGTATCTTTAGCTCGAGTTTCTGCAGAACGAGGAGTTCTGTTATTTTCTTCTATTTTTTTCTCATCAGTCATAATAATTTACCTTTTAATGTACTTAGCATATTCACTAAGCGGCACATTTAAACGTTTTGCCATTTGAACTTCGCTTGCGCTAAGTTTGACTTGACGTTTGCGCCCAGAACTATCACTTCTTCCAGCTGGTGCAACATTCTGTTGCATTTTGCTATTAGACTTGACTTCATCACCTGTTGAGAATTTGTGAGGAAATTCAGTTCTGATACGTTTATCTATCTCATCATAGTATGTAGTATCGGAAGTGTCAAAACCTTCTTCTTCAACTAATTTACGATGAATGTTAAAAGCAGCTAGGGTCATTGTCTCATCTTCGCCAAACCACTCGTTTTTACTAGCCCAATCTTCTGCTGCAGGGTCTGGTTGAGCTTGTTGCTGAACTGGAGTTTGCATTTGAGATGGAGCTTGGTAATTTTGATAGTTAGTTGGTTGCTCAATCTGTACTGGTTTAGTATTAGCCAACTTACTTTCTTCTACTGTTATCTTATCAAGAATACCTTGGGCCTTTGTTACTTTATCCCAATCCTGTTCTTGATAAGCATTTTTTAAAACTGCATTAGCTTGCGCTCTTTGAGAGTTCAATCTATTTTGAGCTTCACTTAAATAATTTTTATTTAATTGAGTGCTGCTTTGTTTTAATTGTTGATTCTCTGCTTGTAATGATTGAGCATACTCATAAGCAGAATTAGCTGCTCTTTCTTGCTCTCTCATTTTTTTGGTAAGCGTAGCTATTCTTTTTTGAACGCCCTTAGAATAATCTTCTAACTCGTCTTCTTTCTTAACTTTCTTATCTTCTTCTTCAGAAACATTTTCTACTACTGCATTTGCTTCTTTATCTTCAGTAGATTCTTCTGTTTCTAGCTCAACAATTTCTCCATCTTCTATAGAGTCTTGTTGTAATTCTTCATTCATTTCTGGTTCTTGCATGAGTCCTCCTCACGTTATGCGCTAACAATGTCATCGGGGTCTTCAATAGTCGCGATAACTTCGTCGTCGTTTATAATACGGCACTCTGCATCGTCGCCAAGTTTAAACCTAGCTCCTGCATATCTACCAATTAGCACCCAATCTCCCTTTTTACACCAAGGAGTATCTCCAAACTTGTTTTTGTCTGAGTAACACATAGGTCCCATTTTAACAACGTAAGATACTACTGTTGCTAAGGACTCTCTATCAACTGTTTCTTTAACCAGCTGAATACCACCTTCAGTTACGCCTTTACCTTTATAAGGTAATATCAGAATCCTCCAACCAGTAGGTTGAGGCATACGTTCTAAAAATGATTTATCGAGCAAGGAGGGGTCCAATACTCTTTTAGAAGCTTCTGTATAAGCATTTTCTACTTCTTTAACCGCTTCTGGGGTTTTTTCTTTTTTTTCTTTTACTTTTAGTAGATTATCTTTTTCTACTGCTTTTGCGACATGTTCAGGAACTATTACCTTGCTCATCGTTTTCTATTACCTTTTTTAGCAATTCTCTAAGTTCAGATTCTAAGTCGGCGAGAGAATTGTAGCGCCCACGTAGATAATGATACTCTTCAACATCTTTAGCCCCATTCATAATGGAGACTTGAATATCATCTTTCTTTTCAGCAATTCTTTTTTTTAGCTGTTCAGACAGCCAAAGAACTGACATTTAATATATACCAGAAAACTTGCCGCCAAATTCAGCAGCGCCCATACCTCTAGCTTTCCCTTTACCCATTCCTGGAGTAGAAGAAGCTTTAATTTTTTTAGGTGCTTCTGAAACAGCTTTAAATGGCACGGAACCCTTATTAGAGTAACCTTGTTTTCCTTTTAATACTTTTACGTTTTTCATATAGTGTACCTTACAATTGTTTTAAACCAATATCAATTAATTTAAGTTCTTTTTGTTGATCCATTCTATCTCTAGTTGTATCGTCTTTTAGCTCTGCTATATCTTTTTGAGCCTGTATTCTTTCTACATCAATTTTATCTTGACGTAACTTTTCTTCCATTCTCATTCTTTCTTTAGCTTCAAATTGTTCTTGGTCTTGAGAAAGTTCTTGACCTTTAAGCGCAAGCTCTTGTTTTCTGATAGTAACAAGCGGGTCTTCCTCTGGCGGAGTTGATACTTGTTGAGAAAATTGTTGCATTAATTCAGACATAATTGGAGAACTAAATTGAGCTAACATAGACTGAGCTTGCTGCATTAAAGGAGCAGCTTCTTGAGGAGGCATTTGTTGAGCTTGTTGTTGCATCTGTTGATACTGTTGCATAGCTTCTGGAGGCATTTGCTGTTGAGCAATTGCATCTGCTTTTAACTGTAAATGCTGCATGATATGTGAATGTATGTTTCCTTGTATTTGAGCATTCATTTGAACAGGAGCCATATTTAATAAAGATACATGAGTAGCTATATGTGCATCATGGTCTTGCTCTGGAAAAGCTTGAGCTGGTCCACCCATCATAAGACCACTATTTTCCATACCAGACTCCATAGGTTTAGGAGTTGTATCTGGTGGTGGCATTAGTAATTGGTCTATATTGTCTGCACCTAAAGCGGCATACATTCTTCTATAAGCTTCGTAAGTTCCACCAGGACCATGTATTTCTGGATTAGATTGAACTAACTGCATCATTTCTTGAGCCATAACTATTCTTTGGCTGGTAGAAAATATGTCTGGATTACTTACTGGGAATATGTCTACCCTGTCATCAAAATCTTGTTGTTTAACCTGCATGTTGCCACCTGATACTGCATAAGGATAAACAGGAGGAAGACTATCTTTAAAAATAGTAGCTAACAATCTAAATTCTTTTTTCTGACCGTTATGTAATCTTTTATGAATAGCAGATAATACTTTGCTTGATTTTTCCATAAGAGCCAAAGTAGTTCCAACAGGAGCTTGAGAGTTACCTTCACCAATATTGGTATCTGCAATAGAAGCAAATCTTTGACCAGATTGTACTAATAAACCTAATAAATTAAGTAAAGTACCACTTGGTTCTTTAAATGGTAACGGTTGTATAGCATCTCTAAGCGAACCTGCAGGCGCATCAACATCTCTAAATTCACCTGGTTGTATTGGAGAATCTTCATCTCTAATTCTAATACCTCTAGTTTTAAAACCAGCAGGTAAGTTAGCTAGAGTACCAGCATCAATTAACTGCCTAACAATAGATGTAGAAGCTTTAGATAAACCACCAATCATGTGTGTTAAACCAAACCCATAAAAACCTAGTCCAGGAAGAAACTTAAAGTGAACAAAATATTCAGTTTTTTTCTTCATTGGGTCTTCTTCTTTAAAGTTCCTTCTAATAGCTAAAATGTTTTCGCTGTTGGAGTCTATTGTTACGATATAAGGCAACTTAACTCCACTAGGCTCACCATCTTGGCCTATATCCTCAAAACCTTCTAAGTCTAGATTACAATGAACTTCATATAAAACAGATACTTCACCATCGTCATAACTTGGCTCCATACCTTCTAATTTTTCTTTTTCTGATTGTATGTCTGAATTTAAAGTAACGTTGTCTCCAGTTTCTACATCTACATTTTTGTAAAATCCAATAGCTTGTAATTTCCTTACATCATTTTCTGGCATTTTAACAACATGAGTAATTCGCGAACAGGTTTCTAAGTCAGTTGTATAGTAAGGAACAATTAAATCTTCTGGAGCTACAAATTTTGATACAGGTCTGCCTAATGTTTCATCGTAATAAACTTTTTTAAATGCAGAACCTGCAAGAGGTAAATAGAAAAGCATTTGGTCTAACTCTTCATCATACTCTTCCATAACATGAAGAATCTGATAGTTCATAAATTCTTTAACTCTTTGAGCTTGCTCTTCAACCAAACCATCATAAGCACCTATTACTTGAGTTTTAACAGGTCCTCCAGCTGGTAATAATTCTTTGTATGCCTGAGCTTGGAACTGAGTAACAGATTCTCCTAATAACGGATGAATAACACCACTAGCTCCTGCAAAAGGTTCAGACCTATTATCATCAAACTTCATACCTAAGTATTTTAATCCGTCTGTATAAGTTTTTTCCCAATCTTCTCTAGATGATTTGTCGCTTTCAATAGCTCCTACTAATTCTACATAAATGGTAGAAAGTTCTTGAGGTGATATAACTTCTGCTAAATTTTCTGCAAAACCCACTTCTGGCATCATTGGCTCTTCTGGGCCTAGTATTGCAGAACCGTCTTCTTGCATTTGTATTTCTTCTTCGCTGCCCATAGCTTCTAGGACTTCAATAATTTGAGAGTCCACACCACCAACCTCTTGGGTTGTACTTGTATCTATTACTTCTGTTGGGCCTTGTTTTTCTATTGCCATTTTATAATCTCATTAATAATATACCCTAAGAGGTCTTTGCCTTTCTTGGTCTTCGTAATCGCTTGCTAAAGAAACAAAACCACCTTCACGAAAACGCATTAGGGCTTGAGTCATAGTATCGCATAAATCATCGTTTGCACCAAATGGAAATGATGCACATTCTTCTATCATATCCTCTGCAAATGTTTTATTAGGCGCATATACCATTCCTGATTCAAAGATAGGAGCAACCGAGTGCATTCTAGAATGTTTATCATGGCCTCTAGTTGGCGAGTAATTAACAACAGGAATACCTATTCGCCGTAGCTCTTGAGTAAGCGGAGTTCCAGATGCTTTAGCTTCAATAAGAACCATATCGCATTCCCAATAAGTGTACTCACGCATAGCTATTTCTTTTAGCTCTGGAAAGTCCCATCTTCCTTTTTGACAGTCTAATAATATTAAACAATCAGGAGCATCTTCTGAGGGTTTAAAAACACCCCAAGTAGATATGGCTGAAAAGTCAGCAGTTTGGTTTTTAGAAAACGCAGTATCGTATGACTGCATAATATATTTTACAGGTGGTATGCTCTTATGAGTCCAACGCTTCCACCAGTCTCTTTTTATAATAGCTCCTTCTTCTGCTGTAGGATTTTGCATCCATTGAGCATTCCATTTAATTCCAGGAATAGAAGATTTAACCTTTAATAATTCGTCTTTAGGCCAGAACTCAGGCCATAAGGGATTGTCTGTTTCTGGAAAAATAGCAGGAAACTCTATCATTTCCCATTGGTCTGCAAGTGCCTCCTTTTGAGAGTCTAGTAATTTTGCTGTTAAATCTATAGAAGACCAACGCGTCATAACTAATACTATAGCTCCACCAGGTTGTAAACGCTGTCTAGGTCCAGAGGTATACCATTCCCAAGCAGATTCAAGTGCATTTGGGCTAAGAGCATCTTGCTCTGAATGAGGGTCATCAATAATCAATAAATCAGCACCCCTACCAGTAACAGCACCACCCACCCCAGCTGCGAAGTATTCGCCGCCTTTATTAGTTTCCCAACGTCCAGCTGATTTGTTATCAGCTTGGAGTTTAACTTCTGGGAAGACATCTTTGTATTCTTTTTGGTCCATCAAGTTTCTGACCTTACGACCAAATCGTACGGCTAGTTCCCCTGTATGAGTTGTTTGCATAATCTTCATCTTAGGTTTCTTACCCATAATAAATGATGGGAAAAAGGTAGATGCAAATTCTGACTTGGTATGACGAGGAGGCATGTTAACAATCAAACGCTTAATCTCGCCTGTTGCTACTTTGTTAAGCTTTTCTGCAAATATCTTATGATGGCGACCACATATAAATTCTGGCCACATATGTTCCACGTAGGACAAAAAATCGTTTTGGCATTTATCTTGGGTTTCAAAGCCGTCCAGCTTTTCTTTGAGCATCAGGGCTTCTTTCAGCTCTGTCTCAGTTAGCTGCGAAAAGTTCATTTAATTTTAAGATGGATAGTATTGCATACTTTCTGGACCTTGAGTTTGCATCATAGGAGCAGGTCTTGCTACGTCATTGCTTCTTCTAAGCATCTGAATAGGCTGAGGTACTGGTCCTCCATCCAAAGGAGGTCTTATTGGCATCGGTTCAGGTCTACCTATTTGTATAGGCATCGGTTGAGGCATTGGTCTGTTATAACCGCCTCCAAATCCACCGTAGCTAGGAGGTTGTCTAAATCCACCGCCGTATCCAGGCTGTTGTCTAAATCCGCCACCCATACCAGGGAACATACCGCCTAGACCACCACCGAATCCAGGACCGAAAGGATTACCGCCACCGAACATAGGAGGCATTCTTCTGTATCCGCCACCGCCGAAACCAAATCCACCGCCCATTCCTCCGCCGTAGCCACCGCCGTAGCCACCGCCGAACATAGGGGGTTGCATTCCATAACCGCCGCCAAAACCACCACCAAACATCGGAGGTCTACCGAATCCGCCACCGAATCCAGGGGTTTGCATACCGTATCCACCGCCGAACTGAGGAGGTCTTTGCATACCAAAGCCACCGCCGTACATACCGCCACCAAATTGAGGTTGCTGTCCGAATCCGCCTCGGCTACCGCCGTAAGGATTACCGAATCCGCCTCTATTACCAAAAGGATTAGGGAATGAGCCTAGTCCGCCTTGATTTCCGCCAGGACGAATAGGACCTATTTGTTGAGGAGGTCTAGCTCTCATATCTTGAATAGGTTGAATTTCTTGCCTTCTTCTTAAATCATCGGAGTTTGTAAAATTTAGCAAATTCGTTGGAGGGCGAGCAATATCCTGCTGCATTTTAGGCATTTGTTGTTGTCCGCCAAAACCAGGTGAAGAAATAGTTACTGGGCCAAAATCTGTATTACGCGTTTGCGTATTTATATTTTGAGAGGGAGGATTATATGGAGTCTGCCTAGAACCATCTGTATACATTTGACCACCAGGGCCATAAGTAATTGCTTGGCTATATGCCATAGGCTCTTGTTGTTGAGGACTACCGCCAGCTGGTTGCATCATTTGTTGTTGCTGACCTGTTTGTTGGATTTGAGCTGGTCTTTTAAACAGGTTACTTAAAAATCCCACTACATCATACCCTGTAGTTCTTGACCGATTTCATTTTGGGCTGGGCCTTGTTGAATCTGTTGCATGACTATCATAAACAAGTCTTCAATATCTTCATCGTCTAAACCTTGCTCTGTTAAAAAAGCTCTAACATCTTCTTCGCTGACGCCTTGTTGAATCATTTGCATAACAGCCATTACTAACTGCTCTATCATTTTAGCTTCTGGAGCAATACCTTCTAACTCTGCCATCGCTTGCTGTTCTGACATTTGCATTTCGGCTTCGCCACCTTCGGCAAACTCTACGCCCTGACCTATAAGAATATCTTTACGCGTAATCTTTCCGTCTCCGCTCAAATCTGGAAATCCGTTTTCTTTTTTTGCCTCGTCACCTTTTGCCATTTGCTTTCTCATAGCCATATCTGCAATACCGCCTTGAAGCTCTATTTTTTTCTTTTGCATTCTATCAATAGCATCCGCAATCATTTGCGCTCTTTGATTATCTCCGCTTCTTACAGCAACTTCATAATCTTTCATCATATTTTTAATTTCTGACTCAATCGCAAACATCTGACCCTCTGGGCTTCTGTCTTGCATTCTTGGTTCGTTGTCCATCATCATATTAATTTCCTCTATCTTCTCATCATTCTACCAGTTCTTTTGCCAGAAAATCCACCTATACCTCCACCTATTCTAGGACTTGGTTTGATACTTGGTACAATCGGTTCTCTTTCATACGAAATAAAATCATCTCTTGGGTCTGGAATCCTAGGACCTTTAACAAAAGGCGGTTGCTTAACAGGAGGTCTATCGTAAAATCCTGGAGTACCTCCTGGTACTCTAAGAGGTGGCTCTTTATCATCTATAAAACCAGGGCCATCATCTATAAATATTTGGTCGTCTATTTTAGGAGGCAAGTAAGGTGGTCTTGGCGGTATAACGGGTCCGCCAGTATCTTGAGGTGGAGGTGGAGGAGGTGTATCTGCAGGTGCTTCTTGTAAAGCAGCAATCTGCGCCTGTAAATCTGCAATCGTTTGGTCCCTTTCACTCAGCTGACCTTGATATTGAGTGCTTTGACCTGTCAATTCATCTAACTGCGCTTGATAGTCTCCAGCCTGGGC
>WLWF01001317.1_pt1 | contig 20752 bp, 26 predicted proteins | sample 6718331 | NCBI WGS metagenome assembly WLWF01 (sample SAMN12718692, study PRJNA515312) | sponge metagenome | isolation source: marine sponge | host: Mycale hentscheli | place: New Zealand: South Island, Marlborough, Capsize Point | collected 2003-05-01
AGGATTTCGAGATTGGCTTAGGTGCACTACAGATAATAGATAAAGCATGTAATATTCATTGGTACGAGGTAACCTTTCATCACGATGGGGAACCAGAGGACGGTTTTTGGGGGTGGTCCTTGAAGCGATTAAATGCAACAGATAAAACAGTGTCGATGTTAATGAGTGTGAAACAATGAAAACTAACAGCAGACCCTCAAGCATAATGAAACCATGCGAAGATTCATTGCTCTCTATCACGAGTGGGAAGGCGATCACTCACCCACGCGGAGAGAGATCCCTATCTATGCGAAAGACCTTAAGCAAGCTACTGATAAGTGGGTAGCGATGCGTCGATTTAATGAAGATCTCGTGAGTATTATGCTCACACCATCAAAATCAGACTACTGGAATTCAATCAGATCACGCCATGACTAAAATCAAACAAATTGTCATCACTCGAACCGTTATTTATGACGAAGAGAACTTCAAGACCTTTGCTAAAGGTAACGGTTTAGAAACAAGCGACGATAACTACATCGCCTGGGTGGCATCCTGTCACGGGGACTTCGATGATCCCAGAACTTTCACATCAGAAAACCAGCTTATTTTCAAAGATGCTTGACAACAAACCACTCACATCAGAAGAGATGAGAGAAGCCTCCGAATTCTTCTTCGAATCGTTTGAGATTATTCAGAGAAAAATGCCGGAGGACTCCACCACGGAGGATACTCTCAAAGTCATGGAGTACGTTGCGAAACTAGCAACTAAGCAGCGCTCCGATAGAGAACGTGAGAAACTAAAAGTATCGTTTGGATTCTCAAAGAAAAGTGACAGCGAATGATCAGGGCTTGTTGGTGCTTCTCCTTGTCCCTCCTTCTGTGATGAGCATTATCTTATTGTGGTCACTGACGACAGGTAGCTAACATTAATGGCTTCAGATACTTACCGATGCCATTAAGGAAGGTTAACAAGAAGTACCAAAGAAAGCCAGGTGCGTTCGATCGCTTTACTTGCGCTCAAACAAACGAGCAAGGATACAGAATAAACAAACAGGATCCAATCAACCCAGCTAAAACACGTATTACTAAATTTGATTACTTCAAAGCTGAGAGTGATTTAGTCGCTGAGGGTGTCCTTGTTTACACAGACACTCTCCACGAGGGTGTTAACTCAAATTCAATTTCAATCGAGGATCTAAAAGAATTCAAATGATCAGCCAACAAATCCGTTTCAAAGGACCAGCTAACCCCACGGATAAACTACTCCAAGCAGTCATTCCCTTTACTTTGGGTTGTTTATTTACAGCGTTTTCACTGATTTCAATGCAAAAAGCAGACAACTACTGGAAGGTCAAAGAGTGTGATGCAATCAAAACGAGCAAAATTATTACGCAGCGTTCAGTTGTGGGCACACTCAAAAGCTGTGTACTTATTGGTCAGCTTTATTCTCAATGAAACTATCGAACGTATTAAAGGGTTTCGCTCAACTAAACAACCATCACATAACAGGCACAACCTTAGCGGTCTTCCTGCACATAGGGGAGACTGATGCTGAGATCTGTCAGAGCGATATCGTAAATCACTTTGGGATCCAGAAATCAACAGTTTCAAGAATAATCAATGTACTTAGTTCTGTGGAAACCAAGGAGGGTGAGAAAATTAAATTGGTAGAACGAAAGCTGCCACGCAGCGGTCCTTCAAGAAACGTTTTGGTCCTTACTTGTAAAGGTCAAGAATTGTTTGACCAAATGTACTCAGATTTCAACTAACATTCGGGGAGCTTTATTAAACCTGTGAGTGTTCTCCCAGACTGGCGCATCCATATTTTGTGTCAAGGTGGTGCAATCACTCCGTTCGACGCCAAATTTGTTAACCCTGCAAGTCTTGATATACGACTGGGTGAGAACATATTTGAAGAGCGCGAGGAGGTGGGCCTGGTGGCTAACAACATCAGCAAACATACCAAGGAAGATCCTTACAAGCTTTACCCAAATGAGTTTATTCTCGCTGAAAGCATGGAACTATTTAATATACCAAACAACATCTCATGTCAGTTTGCGTTAAAAAGCTCTATGGCACGACAAGGTCTTGAGCACAGTATGGCTGGGTGGATTGACCCAGGGTTTAATGATTCGGTACTTACACTTGAATTAAAAAACGCTCTGCGTTTGGGATGTATTAATATCTGGCCCGGAATGCGTATCGGACAACTTATCTTTTTTAGTATGCAGGGGAGTCCAGTACATAACTATCGAGAAACGGGTAGATATAACGGCGATAAACGGGTAACTAAAAGTAAAGGAACTCTATAACAGAGGCAAGAGATTAATAGTTAATCTCTTATATGTGTAAGTTAAAACAATTTACACGAATTTACATAAGTCCAGATTAGTTGTTTAATCTCCCTTATAAAAAGAAATTAAATATAGAAATGTTAAACCTTATGTAGCTCAGTACAGCTAAGTACAACTTCAGGAGCAGCAGTTGACACGGTGCTCAAACCCGTGTATCTTTCTCACAGGTGGCACCGACCTAAACGTGGCGCACTAAATTACATATCAATCACATGCCAAAACCTAGCACCAGAGCATTGGTCGACCAAGCAGAAGTGGCAGCAGAGCGTTACGACGCTTGCGACACAGCATTGAAAGAACTAAACGAGGGCTTCGGTCTTGAATACGAATGCGCTCGTAAAAACTTAACTGACATGCTGGTCAAAGCTGACGCATCTGACTTTGATCTGACTGTCTTCCAAGGTGATCAATCACTTTTTAAATTTCCAGACTTCTCGACAAACATCGTGGTCAGGATCGATCGAGTTCCCACACCTCACAACAAGATCGATAAATTAGACGGCCAGATAGTTGAACTTGAGAAGAAACTGAAACTGAAGAAAGCAGAGCGTAAAGCTTTGATCGAACAATTAATGATCAAAGGCCAGATCGATATGCTGACCGACAAAGTTTCTGCAATCTTTCGACGTCTGAAGTGACGGACAGTACCCCAAACATTATTTTAGTTATGGACCGTATCTTTCTTCTCCACTGCACTGTGGCTGCTTCTGTGCGTCAGACTACCAAGATTGAATTCAATGATCTTGGGTTACCTGAGCAAGTTATTGAAGCTTTAGCTAACCAACAGTCAATTCCTGTTAGATCTAATCTTTCAGGGAAACTTAAAGAACACTTAAGCAGGATTAGGACTGAACAAAGAAAGTTGTATGACGAATGTACTATCAGCAATGGAGACATTCACTTCTTACACGAATCTTGCTTTGATAAAGCTAATGATCAAATAATGAAGATCCGTGTGATGGCCGAGCAATCAAACGCTGAGCTTGCGGATTTATGGTTTGAGGAGTACCAAAGTTGGGTGACAATGGTTAGAAATTTTGTTGAACCAATCTTTGTAAACGATCCCGAAGGTAAGCAGATCGCCACGGATGCTTATTTGAGCATGTTTCCTACTAAGGATGAGTTCTCGAACCCAATTGAGGTCTTTGTGGTGGGGCCTAACCCAATCCGTATGGAAGTGTCTAGCTCAAAAGAGGAGCACGGATTCTTAGAAATAGATCATGTGGGCATTGCCAACACTTCTGAAGTACTTGAAGCAGCTCAACATTCAGCTGCAGATCGAGCACTTGAAAAAGCTGCTGAACTTCTCGATGATCTAGACACCAGAGCGTCAAACCGTGTGAAAGAAAGGCAAACAGGAACTTCTAAACGAAGGGGGTCCTGGGAACTTATTGCCGAGAAACTAGAGCTTATCACCAAACACTGTCCTGGCTTTGACGAACTGTCACTCCTATGTCGCAAACTGATCGAACAAGGAGTTGAGTTACAAATCACTCAAGGTCTGGCTCAAGTAGAAGCAATGAAATGTTTCTCTACAACAAAGGTCGAGATCAGAGAGGAACTCAAACAAATTATCTCAAGACGAGACTCAACTGATGGTCTTGAAGCAGTCAAAAAATCTTTAAGCCTCTCGGGTACTTACAGGGATTTGGTTAGTCGGATCTCTGTGGCAGAGAGTGAAGAAGAACTTTTCTCTATTGAGGAAGAGCTTAGGATTGAAACCTCGGTTTACCATCAACGGGCGAAGCACCTTCAAAAGCTATTTGATCAAAGAACTGAATTAATCTCTATCCAAAGTGGATCTATTGCCAAAGCTTTGGATGAAATCAAAAACATTGACAACCCCGATTTCTAATGAACGACATTCTTTTTACAAACCTACAAAACTTTCGAGCTTCACTTAACGCAAGGTTTCTTGAACGTGAAGATGTAATTGACGGAGTGCTTGCTTCTCTTATTACACAACAAAATACATTCTTGTTTGGGGTACCGGGTACAGGTAAAAGCGAACTTGTAAAAGAAATTTCTAAAGGATTTAAAGGCAGTACTTATTTCGGTTATCTTCTTTCCCCGACTGCAGATCCATCAGAGCTCTTTGGTCCTGTTGCAGTAAGCAAATTGCTTAAAGATGAGTACACCAGAGATACCGAAGGCTATCTTCCGTCGAGTAATATTGCATTCCTCGATGAGCTGTTTAGAGGGAGCAGTGCTGTGCTTAACAGTTTGTTAACAATCCTAAACGAGAGGACATTTAATAACGGTAGAGAGGTTATAACAACACCAATTCAATCTGTTGTAGCCGCGACTAACTCTTTTCCTACTGAAGAGTCTTTAGCCGCATTTTGCGACAGGTTTCTCTTTCGGCCCACGGTTGAGCTTCTTAAGAAACCTACCTCCAAGCGCCGATTAGACACATGGGCAGTTAATGCTCAAGAACGACCAACAGTTGAATCAAATTTAGTATTTAAAGATCTCTTAGCGCTTCAAAAAGACCTTGAAAATATAACTGTGAGTGAAGAGTTTTTAGATAAATTTGGGCAAATTATGGACATGCTTAATAATCGAGGAATCTCTGTTTCTGATCGACGTCGGGTTCAGATTCTTAAATTTATGAAAGGATGGGCAGTTGTTCAAGGTGAGGATCAGGTTTATCCAGAACATCTTCACCGTTCACTCAAACATATTGTTTATAAAAATACAGACGACATAAACGTAGTTAAAGAAGTTCTAGAACAAGTCGTTCCTACAAACAGCAAACTTATTACAGATCTAAAACGTATTCACAGCGGAGTGCTTGCAGAGTTCCACTCTTTTCATAGAGGGGAAGCAAAGACTGTTACTGAGTTAAATAAATTTGTTATACAACTTAGAAAAATGCACAAAGACTTAGCCATATGCGAAGAGAGGTTAGACAGGATTCTTTCAGATCGACTGACTATGGAAGACCGTAAGTCAGCAATGAGACTAGGTAGAGAGGTAAACACATCTATGACAGCAGTTATAAAATCAATCTCTGAGGTTGAATCATGAATACAAAAAACGATTTTCTTAGGCTTGCAGATGCAGATCCACTCGTTATAAACGTTTCTGCACTTGGCAGTTTTCTCTGGGATGACTTTGTAAGAGACTCCATGCCTCAAATTAAATACATCGAAGAACTTTATGATTTAAAACAACTATCTCGTTTTGGAAAAGAACTTTTTGATTACATCTATAACGGAGGAGAGGTAACTACGTTGGTCAGTGTTGATGACGCTGAACAATATTTTCAAGCTAAGCAGGACGAAGAGGAGCCAGATTATCCCGAAGGGTACAAACCAGAAAACGCATTTTGGCTGAACCTTTTTTCGGAGATCTGCAACAGTGCTGCGTGGAATGAGCTTATTAAATACTCAATAGGTGATCAGTTTCTTTCTGGTAATAACGCAATGAATATTCTCAACGATTTAAGCGAGCTTATACATAAACAAATTACAGACGGTGAGCTGCCTAGTGATCTAGGTAAAGTTCAAGAGGAACTTGAAATAATTAGAAACGAATTTACTGAAGCAAAGAAGAGAGGAGATTTAAAACTTGCCGCTGAAAAAAGAATTAAAGGTAAGGATCTTGTAAAACAAACCGAATTACTGTCTAAAAAAGCTGTCGAACAGTTAAAACCTGAAATTCAACGCAGCGTGGACAAAGCCAAAGAAGAAAGCAAGGATTTAAAGGAAGCCTTTAAACAACTTGCAGGCTGCCACGCGGGAGTAGGTACCCATCTAAATGACATAAACGAAAAGAAAAAACTTTCAAAAAAACTTAAACAAAACAAAAATCTGAAACAACTCATTAAAAAACTTGGAGCACTTAGGACAGCTTGGAGAGAAAGAAAGAAGGCTGTTGCAGCGAGAAGTAATTACTCCGATATTGTCGGTGCGAAATTTTCTAATGAGGTAGTTAAAGCATTCCCTACGGAGCTCGCTCTCGCTGGCACAGAAGCAGGTAGAGCGTTATTTGCTCTCAAGTATGCTCAAAAAACAATTCTTACTAAAGACTACGAGGCTAAAACCAAGAACTTATGCAAAGGTCCTGTAGTTCTATACGTAGATATAAGCGGATCAATGATGGGACTAGCAGAGACATGGTCAAAAGCTATTTCTATGGTTGTCGCAGAAGATTGCTTACAACAAAAGAGAGAAGTACAAATTCATCTTTTTGATACTTGTATCCAGAAAAGCATCACTCTCCAACCAGGTGGGAAAGATAATAATGAATTACTGGATTTCATTATGTCCTGGGTTACCCAAGGTGGAACGAGTTTTGGAGCTGTGATCGACCACGCGATGAATAAAGCGGTTATTAGGGAAAAGGCGGATGTGTTGATGATTACAGACGGTCAATCTCAAGTCTCCGAAGCATATTTAAAACGGATTAAAGAGTTCAAAGCTACTAAAGGGATTCAATGGACAGCTTTTGTAATAGGTGTAGAAGATCACTGGTGTCACAGGTTTTGTGACTATGTACGCGATGTTGACGTCAACTGCGAAGCCTCAAACGCAAAATTGTTTCAAGAGTCTTTACGTTGAGAAAAAATAGAGTTAGCGTCTCTCTGTTGAGACTAAAGACATGATTAGCCAAGAAGACATCCAAATTATCAAAAAATTGCTAGAGGAGTATGCACCGCAAACAATGCGTTATGAATTGGAAGACTGGGTATCTACGTGTTTATACGACACGTACACAGATCAAGACGATCCAAAATGCACCTTGTTTAAGTTCAATGAATCAGTAATCAAGTACCTACCTTCAAAAGGAATTTTTAATATTGTCAGACCTTTAGGCGACTCTATCACTGAGTTTACGCTATCTGTGAACATGTTACTAAGCACTATGTACGGCACTACATCACTTCAGTGCGCTAGGGGAGTACTAGACCTTCAAGAAGCAGACTTTGAACTAATGTCGATGCAGATAACTGAAGAGTTTTACAACTTTGATTCAAACATCGGCCTTGTGACAGGTGCCTTGTTGAAAGACATGCTTTAGAAGACACCTTAAAAGTGATTGAAATGCATTGACGCCAGCAAATAACTGGCTAGTATTTGCCAGAACCAACCAATTCAAATGGATTTTACATTCAAAATCGGCGACGCTGAACTGACTACCGGGGAAGCTAAAGCGCTATTTCAAGCATGTGGCGACCTTCCTTCTATCTGTATTGACGTCGCTAACCACATCGATCCATCGTTGATGGACGCTACAAAGTTATTTTCAATAAGCGTCAAGACTAAGAACCCTCAGTTAGCAAACCTAGCCGCTAAGTTCGCCATTGAAGGAGTTAGAGCTCCCAAGCAGCGTAAGGCCAGAGCACAGATGGTCCGTATCTCTGCGACCAAACCAACTCACCCGATCCGTAACGCTGAGGAAGCCATTGAAAAACTGTGTGCATCAGAAAATCTCAAGTCTTTAGGAGCTGGCATGATCTTGCTGATGCTTAAAGGCAAGAAAAAGAAGACTCTCCGTCAGATTGCGACACAGCTTGTAAACCAATTAGCTTACAAAGGAGAAGTTTCTGCAGATTCAGATATCTTTAGAGGCTTTGCTCAAGATTCTGAAGGTCACTACCGCCCTATTGTGAAGGAGCCCGGTAATGATCGGACAGTCTGTTACCACGCTTCTCCTATTTATACATCACTTCGTGACGGTTGTGCGCTTCTTCGTGATTGGGACCTGCTTGAGCTACATCACACCGAGGAGATTGGCAGTGTTGACAAAAACCTACGAGGTGCTTCTAGCCAACTTCGACGTTTTGTTTACCAGATCGAACTCCGCTCTAAAGGAGAAGAGGTTGCAGACATCTGGAATGACCTTGACACATATATCAGTCACAAGTGGTCTCAGCGAGTTCGCAAAAGTATGAAGCGGACTATGTCAACTGTCGCCTGATCTCACACAACGCAGTTATTCTTGAGGCGTCTTAGGACGCCTTATTTTTTTATGCACATCAAATACGTAACCACGGAATCAGAATTTAAACAGGGCCTCGTAGACCTCGAGAAGCTTCCGAAACTTTGCTTGGACTTTGAAACCACAGGGTTGGACCCTCACATCGCTAAGCCGAGGCTTTTACAGCTTTGTACAACAGATGAAAAGGTCGAGGACCGCTGCGTATACGTCCTGGATTTATTTAAAATTCAAGATATTACAGGTTTAAAAGAGCTGATCGAAAGCAGAACACTCTTGGTTGGTCACAACTTAAACTTCGATCTCAGGTTTCTTTACGCTTTAGGCATTGATTTTAAAAATAAAATCTTTGATACCTATGTCGCTGAACGGTGTCTACGAGCAGGTTTTAAAGATAAAAAAATCTCTCCAAAGACTCACGAGACTTACTTCGACGATGTGTCGTGCGCTCTTAAAGCGGTTGTTAGTCGAAGATTAGGTGTTGAGATTTCTAAAGACCAACAGGTTAGTGACTGGAGTCAGCCTGAGCTTGATATCGAGCAGGTTGAGTACGCAGCAAAAGACGTTGACATCCTTCCGTCAATTGCATCAGATCAGTTGCGAGAACTGGCAGAAGAAGCACTACTAGAGGTATATTCTTTGGAGTCGAAGTGTGTCAGACCAGTAGCACTCATGTGTTATAGGGGTTTCAATGTAGATATTAGTAAGCTGCTAGCACTACGCGAATCTATCCGGTGTGAGTTAGAAGAAATAACTCTAGAATTTTGCGTGGAGCTAGACAAAGCTCTACCATCCGATTCGAAACTACCCAGGAACCCAGATGGATCATTATCGATTGGGAAGAAACCTAAACAGTTCAACCCAAGCTCAGGCATACAATGCATCAAAAGTTTCAGCAGCCTGGGAGTGGAACTACCATCTTCTCCAACAACAGGAAAGCCGACTCTTAATCAGATCCAGTTATCCGAGTTTGACTCGGAGGACGCGCACCTTAACTTATACAGGCGTCGCACCAAAGTTGAGACACGTCTTCAACACGCTGAAAAACTTTTGGCAAACGTTAACCCGATAACTAATCGCATTCACTCGGGTTATAACCAATACGGCGCAAACTCTGGACGGTTTACATCGTCTGGCGCAAAGAAAGTAAGTGCCAAAAAAATTAAGGACACATTTGCTGTTAACGCTCAGCAAATACCAAGGAATTCTCAATTTAGAGAGTGTTTTATAGCCACAGAAGGATATGAGTTAATTATCTGTGACTTTAGTCAGATTGAACTTCGCCTTGGAGCTGAGCTGATCAATATTCCTCAAATGATTCAGGCTTTTAAAGACGGGTACGATCTTCATACGGTTACAGCAAGTTTGATTTATAAAGTGCCTTTGGACGAAGTAAAAAAGTCTCAACGGCAAGAGGGCAAGACATTAAACTTTGCCCTTCTGTATGGCATGGGTTACAGAAAATACAAAACTTACGCAGCTCAGTCAGGAAAACTTATTTCTCTTTCAGAAGCGAAAGTCTCACATCAAGCATTCCACAATGCGTACCCACGTCTTAGGCAATGGCATCGGGAAAGATCAGCAATGGTCGAGGATGGTTGGACATATGTAAGGACTCCTACTGGACGCCGTCGACTTCTGTCGTATAACGACGCGACAATGACAGCATGCGCCAATACTCTTATCCAAGGCGCAGGAGCTGACGTCTTGAAACTTTCTCTTGCAAAACTTAATCCCTTTATTAAAGGTGACATCCACTTAGTTGCTTGCGTTCATGACGAAATTGTAATTGAAGTCCCTAAATCGAAAGTAAATGAATACATAAACATCCTAGAAACCTGTATGCAAGAAGCAGCAGAGACAATATTAAAGGTTGTGCCCTCCAAGGCTGACGCTTCCCACGGTGGGGATTGGTCTGATAAATGAAAAATAGAAGGCCGAAGAGTCAGTGCAGATTCAGTAAAGGTGACAGAGTAAAGGTTAAAGAAAGTGGGCGACTCGTATTTGTAAGAGACTTTCCAGATCAGGAACTTTTAGACAGAGTCTCTGCTGTTCACAACACCACGAGAATCGGAACAGTGGTTGACACAAGTGTCAAACTGTCGAAGGTAGGTGCTAGACAGCACTATGTAACTGTCTTATGGGATTTGTGCGGTGTCACTAGCGAGCACCACCAGATGCGTTTAATGCTCTACCCTTCTTTAGAATCTCACGACTAATGGTTACTAAAAACGATCGATTCTCTAGCCCTAAGTTTAAAAAGGGCGACACTGTTCAGCTTTTCGTACCTAAAGGGCTTGTTAACTCTGCTAAGCACGACACTCTATCTGAAGGAACTGTGGTCCGTACTTACGTTCGTAAGAACGCTGCTGGACGTAGAAGACATTGTGTAACCGTAGAGTGGCATAGCACTGATAAAACTCAGGAATTAGATCAGAACAGATTAAAATTTACTGAGCTAATTAATAAAAAATTTATTACAAGCGAAAGTAAGTCAAAACTTAAAGAGTCATTCATCTTTGAGATTCTGAATATAGACAAAGTTCCTGAAAAAGAAGTTTTTACGGTAAAGACAAACGGTAGTTACTTTGGCTGCGTAAACTTCATGCAAGGTTTTTACGTGGGCAGAGAGGAGTTTCCCACACCTTTAGCTGCTGCTAATGGAGCCCGTAAGCTTCGTGCGACGCTATCGATTGCTAGAACCGAAAAGTTAAATAGTAAACTTTTTAATACCGAAACAAAAAAAACAAATAAAAGTGTAGTCACTAGAAGCAAATCACGACTAATGTACAAATCAAAGCTGTGTACATTCGAAGAAACTCTTACCATGCCTCTTTTATCATTCCAGGAGGTGTGGGTAATTACCAAGAAGGATGAGTACGTAAAGGACTCCTTAAATAAAGAAACTAAGAAGTTAGTGACATTTACTAACGAACGAGACAAGGCACAGTTTTTCTACGACCACGAAGAAGCAAAAAGGAGAATGAGAGTTCTCAAAGGGACTGTAGGTCCAGGTTTTGGCTTAGCAAGATTTTGGGTTGAAAACTAGTAAACTAAAAAAAAACGATCTATAAGATGGCCACTCGTTTCGCTGGTGACTTCTTCGGGGCTGCACTAACCGGCCCCGAGACAGATCAAGGGTCTCTCTTACTTGATTACTTCCCTGAACTACGTACAGCAAAGAAAAGGAGCAGCAAGGAAGAAGAGGCGGCTAAAGATACTGGAGGAGCTCGTTCCTTTAGAGGACGTCAAGCAGTGGCACCTTTTACTGGGTATAAGACATTTGAAGCTGGGTCAAGAACTCAAGAAGCAGCGCCTTTGTTCTCAGGTTTCAAAACTTTCGAATAAAGTAAGATAGAAAAAATCAATTAAACTCAGAGTACGAGATTACTCAACAGAGTTCGCTGTTATGACTTCCACCACATTTACTCCGAGCAAAGAAGAAATGGGAGTGCCAGAAAAGTTTGGCCGCACCATGAGAAAAGCGGGGAATATTTTCGGATTAGATTTGGCTGGTCTTTTTGATGAAGAAGGAGAAACTACTGAAGGCTTCGAAGGCTTTGCTCCTACATTTAGGATGACTTCGAACCTTAAAGGTCGTAGTCCGACTACTGCTACTTACAAAGCACCTTATCAGCCATCGCGTACTGCTGAATTCAGCCTTGGCCCACGGCCTTCTTCTTCTTCTTCTGTAGGTGATATTAATATCAACCTAGCTGATGCAGTAAGAGGAACTGGTGGTAGACCACCAGCAGCACCTCTACCTAAGAAAGAAGAGAAGAAGAAACTCGACCGCACACTAGCTTCCTTCATCGGAAGCGGATATGGCCCTGGCATAGGAGCAATGGGGATCGGTAGAGCGCAGGAATACGGATATTCCGATGAAAAAATTCGTGCAATGGCAAGGCAAGAAAACATCAAGTTCGGCGAACAAGCTGCACGTGGCCTGGGTATTAATACGGAAACTTCAAGCGCCATTGGAGGAGCCGGGTCGACTGGAGGAGCACTTGGCGCGGCAGCGGTTCAAAGACTTCGCGATCGTGGTTTAGCTGACGAAGCAATTAGATCTCTGGCTAAGCAACAGGGCATGAAGTTTGGTACGGCAGCAGCCCAACAACTTGGGGTAGGTCAAGGTGAGATTTACCAAGCACCACAAGCCGCAGCACCTGCAGCTTCTCCAGCTCCTAGTTATTCTCAAGCCGCTCGGGATATCTCTGCTGTTTACCAGGCTCCGTACCAGGCTCCTGCATCCAGCCTTGGTGGAGCAGGTATTGGTGAAGCAGGACTTCAGCGAATGGCTACCCAGAGAGGAATTACCTTCGCGCAAGCACGAAGCCAAGCACAATCAGCAGGTATGAGAATTGGCGCAAAGGCTTTAGCTCGTTAATAAAAAATATTGACAGTTACAAAGTCATCGTTAGATTTAAACCAACTTGTTTTTAACGATGACTGTTACTCTTGCTTCTTTTATAGGTCCTGAAGGCACAGAAGGTTTTTTAGGACTTAATGCACTCAAACGTGCTCAGGAATCAGGTATGTCCGACTCTGAAATACTTAAAAAAATAGAAACTGAAGGACTTAAGCTCGGCGATAAAGCTAAAGCAGCACTAAGTGAAGACTAATTACTGCCTTTCACTAACGAAGAAGCAAAAGACTCTTTCTCTTGCTTTGTTGGCTAATGACGTTGGCCACGCTCAGGCTCAGGCTTCGGACATCAGTAGAGCGTTCGGGGCCGAGACCTTAAAACTTACTTACTCAGAGGTAAAAGAGAATAACCTGAGCTTGCTTTTTAAAAGACTTGCTTTAAACGACTTTACGCACAAAATGTGTGATTTTTGGGAACATTCTTACGTGAATGAACACCCGGTTATTTATGCCTTAGGACAACGTTATTACGTTCGGCCACTAATTTTAGATTACCTCGAGATCAACAGAGACGGTGCGGTCAAGCCCAGTTGTGGTAACAAGAAATGCATCAATCCATTACATAACTCATACAAAAACATGAATGCGTCAAAACTAGGTGGCGCGGACGTCACTTTGGCGTTAGCCTTTCATCGCGATGGCGTCCCCGTCAGGGAGATTGCCAAAGCACTCAAAGTAAACCGATCAACTATCTACCGAACTTTAAAACGTGAACATCTTCACCCTCGGTCTTCGTGTCACAGACACGGCTAGCACCGACGAAAACAAAGTCACACATGTCTTAGCTGAGTCTCTTCCTTCGACTGACAAGCGGATAGCAACAAAGGTGCAGCTTTCAATGGCTGCTGATCACTACGTAGGGAAGATTCTCTCCTCTCTTTCTGAAAATCAAACCATCCTTGCAATCGGTCCAACTAAGCCGACACCTGATGGCGTACTTCAGATGCAGCCAATGCTTGTAGTGACACAAGATAATTGGAGTGATCTTCTAGCTGTCAATCTTTATATTTCCACAGGTGGTCTTGGGCCTAAAGCCGAGGAAAATCAAGTGGGTGACAACACTGTCACCAATCGATCACTTGCATGGCAAGATGAAAAGGGAGAAACAAATTGGTTCAAGCTCACTGCTTGGGACAAGCTCTCCACTCAACTTTCCGAGTTGGCACCCGGTACTCCCACCATCGCAATTGGACGTGTCAACACGTCTGAGAAGGAAGGCAAGAAGTATCTTAATTACGGGATAGATAAAGTTCTTTATCTACCTCGTTCCAAGAAAGCGGCACCCAAACAAGCTGCCGACCCTGAAAAAGGCAAGGTAGCTACCGCCGCTCTTGGCTCTATTGACTTTTCTCTTTAATCTGAATCATGGTTTTTATTGCTGGCAAATTTTCTGCAGATGAAATCCTCTGTAACCTCCCGCCACACACACTTCGAATCGATCTTCAAAGTCGCGTTTGGAAGTCCGATACTGACTCTGAAGCTGCCATCACTGACAGTAATGAGAACGGCATACCGATTGAATTCATCCTTCTTGGTTTCACACCATATTTCGGTAATCTCGGGATGCGATCGCATCAGGAGTTTATCCGGATTTCTTATATCGGTGTCAGTCCTTCTCATCGGTTACTCCCTCCTCGCTGTGTATGCACTAGCATTATCAGTGGTAAATCAAGTCAAAAAAACTTCATTACGTATTTTCAGACGCTCTATAACAATAGAATCAACGTCGGTGAAGTCGTAACGTCCACGAAGTTTGTTCAAAAATCCTTCAACGAAAGGAATCCTGTAACAGGTGAGGACGGCGCAAAGATTAACTACAACGTCTTAGAGTTTAAGGATCGTCCGACTCAAAGTGATGAGGAGGCAAAACTCATCCAAGATGTTTCTGAATGGCTCGAAGTTTCAGGAGATTTGGTGGCATCTGCATTACGCAGTACTATCTCCGGTTCTAATCTGGTTGAGCTTCCTCTCGGCCAAGATCATGCTTCAATTAAAGAAGCATTTAAAGAACAGCATCCGATCTTAGAAAGCGGCTCTCCACAGGGGCTCGCAGCTCTTCCAGCAGGTGCGGGTACCCCAGGTAAATCTTCAGAAGCTCCCAAGCTTCCGGAGGCAAAAGCCGCTAAATCTAAAGAATTGACGGAAGAACAAAAAGCAGCTCTTAAGGCAGCTGGATTGGAAGTATAGTTCTTTTGAGGGTGGGACCTCTTAGGGTAACTAGAGTGTGTTTTACAGGACACACTCTTTTTTATTGTCCGTACCGGATTAAGTCACCAAACGATGGGAGTTCCACATCATTCTCAAGGCAGTACTTGACTACGTTCTCTAAGAGTTTGCCACGTATCAAATAATTTGCATGTGTTAGCTTGATGCATTTATCTCTTTCCTCGTCGTCCATCTGACTAAGACTGGTTACGAACCGTCTATGTGCGAACTGTTCCTCTAAACTCATGTGGGAGCAAAGTTTACCTAGGAGAACATCTGCTTTGTCCACGTTCTACCAAGTCCCAAAATACATATTCAATCCTATTGCGGAATCTGGGATTGTTTCGGGATCAGTCTTACTTCCTTACGACGAAAGTTTTGAACTCACTACTCAAGTAAGGAACTCAGGCATAACTGATATTACTACAAACACTTCAGTGGACAATGTTACTGATCTGAACTGGTGGTCTGAGAAAAAAGATAAGTTCGACTGGATAATTGCTGTGACACAGGGGACAAAGGAAATCACTTCTTGGGTTACTGAGTGTGGGATTCAGACCGCTTCAAAGGGGATCTGTATCCTCGATAGACTGACTTTTTTAGAACCTACGAGGAGTCGCCAAGACTTTCTTAAGGAAGCAGCTCTCGAGAATATTAAAATTTTAAGCCCTCGCCCATCATTTCGTGACGATAAAAAGTCTTTAAAAGACTCTGTAACTTCTGCGTGGTTTGTTTTTACAAGACAAGGATCAGCACTTATAAAGACAAATGTGGATTTCGAAGTAGGCTGGCACAGACCAAAAAATTTAAAATTGTGAGTAAGCCATTAACAGAGACCCTAAACCACATTGCAAAACTCTTGGAAGAGCAGAACTGCAAACTAGATAACATCATTGCACTACAAACAAGTAATCAGTTGCTTACTGAGTGCATAGACCCTTTGGGTAATGCCAGAACTGCTGAGGATTGTGCAGACATTACTTTGGAAGCATTTTCTTCAGCACTGTGTTTGATGCCTCAACTAGAGCAGCGAAACAAAGAGTATCAGTACCAAAAGCAAGAATTTTTTATAGACGATGACGCAGATGAAAGTAATGGTATTTCAAGTATGTTCTAGACTTTTAAAAGGAGAATAAACACAGTGTCAGATACTCGAGTAGTAATCAACGGAAAGAGACACTACATCTGTAACGGTGTAGCCAAACCTCTTCCTTCTGTTACGACGATACTAAGCTCTACTGCTTCAGAGGCTAATAGGAAAAAACTTGAGCACTGGAACAAGATGAACCCAGGTGTAGCGGACAAAGCTGCAGAGAGAGGCACTTGGATACATAACAGCGTCGAAGATTATTTAAGAGGTTTACGCGTAATTCCGCCCGATTACTACAGTTTATTTTGGGAAGGCGTTCCAGAGTTATTAGATAACCTTCTAGACGGTGGAAGAGTATTGTGGTCTGAGAAGCCTTTTAATCAACCTGCATGGTCTAAGTACGTAGGAGACGACGGAGTAGGCAGAATTCATTATTATGACGAAAATACTGGTCATGGGTACGCAGGCTGTTGTGACCTTATCTATATGAATCAAAATGCAGAAATTATTCTTGCAGACTTCAAAACTAGCAATGGACCTTACTCTTCCAGATTCCCAAATAAAAAATCTGGTGTAGATGAAAAAACTAAGAAAGCGCTTATATCTGGTGTCTTCAAAACTAAAAAAACGAGACTTCAGTTGGCCGCATATAAAGCAGCTGCAGAAGCTTGCTTAGGCATAAAAATAGATAAAACTCAGATAATCGTGACCACAGCAATAAAAGAATTTAACACTCAGATTTTTACCTTTGGCCCTGACGACGTTGAGAAAGACGAGATTTCATGGTTTGAGGTCGTGCGACAGTACTACGAAAACCAGAATTAAGGCCCAACTCGGCGTAGAATCAGTCAACAAGGCAGAGCGGAAGAGGCGTCTTAAGCTTCTCTTGAGCTTTTAACGTCTAAAATCAGGCATACTACATACGCGTCAAGGTACCTAATGAACTTCATCTGCTCTGTAAATACGAGTGTCATTCCTCATCTACACCCAGAGCAGGGCAAGATTGCCAAAGGAGGGAACTTTACAGCGTTTAACTCAGGCTGGGAATCCAAAGATGTCACAGCCCAAGAATTATCGACGATTCTTTCGACCCAGGCTGGGCTTTGCGCTTGGCATTTAATTAATGGACAACGAAAAGCTAGTGGTACTGGGGTACTTCAAGCTGGACTAATTATTGTCGACATTGACAATCAGGCAGAAGGTAAAGATGAGAACGGAAACAAGATTCAAAAGCAAGAGTTAACTCCGGAAGAAGCTCTTGAATTAGACATATGTAAAAAATATCTAACAATTGGATATCACTCACCTTCTGATTCTCCTGGGTGGCCGAGATTTAGGTTGGTATTTGGGCTTGGTAAAACAATTATCGATCCTCAGTTTTATCAATGGTTCAACAAACAAATTCTTAAACAAATACCTGGATCAGACATAAGAGCTACGACTGTACCCAATCTTTTCTATGGTCCTAAAAATAAAGAGTGCGTATTCGCCACAACTGACAAGTTCATACCAGAAGAAGTCATAAACGAAGGTTTTAGGTCGTACAGTTCACTTCCTGTTCAAAATTTAGGAGAGGCTGGTGACCCAGAGCAAGCTATTGACAATGTCGTAATCCGAGCAAACGGTATCGACATTGAAAAACTTGTATCTTCTTCTGTAAGGTCTGTTCTTGCTGGTGAGGAAGTCTCTGACCGCAGCTCGACGATGGCCACGGTATTTAAGGAACTGATCGGTTGGAGCAACTGGCTTAAAGAGCAACACATTGCATCATGCGTGTCACCATTGACAATAGCGCAGGATGCGTTCCATAATATATATGACTACCCTCACAGCTGCGATGGCAAATTCTCGCGGATTTTAAATTCAATCCGCAACCCCGAGGAGCTCCTACCTGCTGTCTCATTGGCTTCTGAGCATGGAGACCTCGGCATCTGGAAAAAGATCAGACGCGTCAAAAAGTCTGTATTTGACAGTCACGCGTCAGAAGAGGTGAAGGATCGTTTAGCAGCTCTTAAAAAAGAAGCAGCTGTCAATGCCGTTATGAATATGGCGGAGTTCAGTCTCAACAACCCTGAGTCTGATTATGACGAACCAGAACCAACATCAAAATCAACATCAACATCAACACTTAAGGAAAACCAAGTGAATACTCCAGCTACCCCAGCTCAATTGGTCTCACTTCAGGCTGGTTCAAGGAACCGAGAGTTCAGCGAGAATGACATCGCCACGCTCATTGTCAACAATCAAGGTGACAACTTCATTTATGACAGTAATTTAGATCAGTTCTATCACTACGACGACGATCTTGATATCTGGTATTTTCAGGATGAGCAGCATATAAAAAGAAGAATTGTGCTCGCCCTGGACGCTCTAATTGCAGGTGGGGCACTTCCTAAATACAACAGCGCAACTATCAGTAGCGTTTTCGGAATCCTTAAAGCAAAGCTTCTTAAATCTGCTGAAGGAGGTCGTCGCAGCATTTGGAGCAAATCGTTTGGTTTTATTCCATTCCGAAATGGAGTCTTGTGTACTAAAACTTTTAAGTTTTCGGAGGGTAAACAAAAAGATCTGTTTCTTAGGCACAAGCTTGCTTACGAGTACAACACGAGCGCAGAGTGCCCTGAGTTCATGAAATGGATCAAAGGTGCCCTTGATAAGGATCAAGAGAAACTAATCCAAGCTTTTGCTAGAGCAATCCTCACAGGCTATACAGCTGGCGAGAGATTCCTTCACCTTGTTGGCCCTGGTGGGACTGGTAAGTCAACCATGCAGCAGCTGATGGTTGCGCTTGCTGGTTTCCACGGAACTCACACTTCGAGCTTGGAGGTCATTGAGACCAACAAGTTTGAGTCCTACAACCTAATCGGGAAGCGGTTACTCCTCCTTACGGACGAAAGCAACTACAACAAGCGAATGGATGTACTTAAAAAACTTACATCTGCTTCTGACACCCTTCGCGCTGAACGAAAGTACGGAAAAGAAATTATCAGCTTTAAACCTGAATGTTTAGTTTGTATCGCCAGTAATGAGCACATCACATCAAATGATTCCAGCAGTGGACTGGAAAGAAGGCGACTTACAATCGTTATGGACAAAGTCGTTGACCCCAGTAAACGTACAGAACTTATAAGTGTTTTTGAGGATCGAATTGAAGGTTCCTTTGTTCCCGAGATGAGTGGGATTGTCAGTTGGGCTCTCTCAATGGACTACGCAATTATGAAAGATGTGCTTGCGAACCCGACTAAGCATGTCCCCTCGCTCAACAAAACCAACATCGAAGCACTGCTCTTTAACAATCAATTTGTAGCGTGGCTTAACGATTGTTGTTTATACGCTCCTAACACAATAACTCCTGTAGGTGCTGGTGCTCGTAAACCTAATACAGACGAGGGAGAAAAAGGTATGTACGTTTCCAACGCCTATGGTGCGTTGTACCCTTCTTATGCAAACTTCTGTAAATCATGCGGTTACAAACCTGCGGCTAAACATCGTTTTGTTGAGCGCACCAAAGAAGCTCTAACTAATATCCTGAAACTCCCTGGCACTAAGGTTGTGTTAAATGACGGTATTCCAGGGATAAAAGGGCTGCGACTTAAGGCATATGATCTAAACTCCGATCGTGCTGCAAAAGGTCCGGAGCGTCTACCCACACCTGTGGAATTTGCTCAGGACATGAGCACCAATCGCTGGGACACTTCTTTTCAAAAACATGACACGCCTAAATCCTAATTTTCTTTTGGCAACAGCAGTTGGCGCTGCAGCTAGTATCGCCACCGCAATTACTGCTCCTCAGTTTGTCGGGGGAGGTTTAGCTTTCACTGGTGGTCTTATCGGAGGGGCTGCTATTGCCAAGGAACGATCTCTTAAAGCATCCCTTGAACAAGAACAAACAGCACGTGTCACTCAGACATTTACGAGTCTTTACGAAATAAACAGAGGAATCATAGAGCCCGTACAGCTTGCTTTTCTTTCGAATATTCCCTTGAGTCGCGCTGATGCGTTCTTAACGACCTTGGCAGAAGCAAACAACGGTCAGAAAGTTACTGTTCAAGACGGCTTAACTGTCGTCTTTGCTTTTCCGCACAGCTCCGCTGCTTTAGACGAACTTACTCAAAACGCTCAAAAATGGGCTGCAGCTCAGACTCAACAGTTAAACGATGAGTTACTACAGCATAAAAAACTAATCCAGGTTTATCAAATGCAAGCTCAACAGCAAGTTCAGGTTAAGGCTAGCCCCAGCCCTTGGGAGAATGTAAGCCCTACTTAAGAAAATCCCAGCCAGCTAAACCTTTATCATCTTCCCGTGCTTTTTTAACTGCTTCCACGACCACGGGGAGTTTATCCCTCAAAGATCTACCTATACAACGAACAATGGCACGGTGTTCGTGTTGCGTATCCTCCTTACCTCTTAAGCCTACGTAGTGTACAAAACTACGAATAGTTCCGGAAATATGAAGTTTGGTCGGTGTGTAAAGAGGCAAAATATTTCTTGCACACTCACGTGCAACACCTCTTTTAAGCATGTCGTTATAAAGATCTTGAACGTGGGTGTCAATAATTTCAAGCCTGTCCCAAAACTCCTGATGTAGATATAACGGAAGTTGGCTCTCTGAAACCTGCCTATTAGTCTTTCCTTGATACCTTAAATCAAATTGAAAAGGTTTCTCTTCGACGTTAAGTATCTCATTAGGGTTGCAGTATCTTTGACTCGTTTCTTGAAACGTGAAACTCCTATGACGCAACCTTTGAGGTG
>WLWF01001318.1_pt1 | contig 20743 bp, 27 predicted proteins | sample 6718331 | NCBI WGS metagenome assembly WLWF01 (sample SAMN12718692, study PRJNA515312) | sponge metagenome | isolation source: marine sponge | host: Mycale hentscheli | place: New Zealand: South Island, Marlborough, Capsize Point | collected 2003-05-01
TCTCAAGTTTCTTAAATATCGAATTTCAATTTAATAATAATTTGCCGAATATATAGGAAATTTTAATACTTAAGGATTTTCGCGAAATCCTGTGTAAATTTTCATCTTCTTCTTGCATTAATAAAATATCCTTTTTTTTTTGCGTGTAATTTCTTTTCATTTTCATTACATATAGGCTTATTTTTATTTACACAAATTATTTTTTCCATATATTCCCTTTCCTTTTTTCGCAATTCTTCGCGATTTTCGGTCTCTATTTCCTCCAATAATTCTATACTTGGATTTATAAAGTCTTTTGAACTACAATTATTTTTAAGGCTTTTATGTTCTTGTAATCTTTTATTTAATGTTCTACTAGTTGAACCAATATAGATTTTTCCAGTTTCACAAGTTAATTTATATATTTTACCAGTCATTTTTTTTACGCTTACGCTTTTTCCGCTACGCTCCATATACATTCCGCTTGTCGTTTCCCCCTTAAATACTTATGAAAAACAACAATTATTTTTTACACATTTAAAACACTTTAACCGTTTAATTTTTACGATGCAAATCTATTTTTTTTTAAATCATATTTTACACAAATTATAAAAATAGTATATTTTTTAAAACTACTTAAAAATAAAATATGTTATATAATTATACAAAAAATAAAAATGTCTACTGATTATATTCAAGCTACTAATTTTATCGAACTTATCCAATCTTTCAAAAATAAAATTTTTGGTTATAACTATGTTTTAATTAACGATATTAGAGATATTATAATTAACCATTTAAATGCAATGATTCTAGAAGGTCAATATTTAGATGACCATCAATTTTTTGATGATGAAGAACACAACTTAAAAGAATTCTGTTTATATGAGATTAAAGAACTAGTACCGGATTTATTATATCCACACTATGAAAAATTACAAAAAGAACTAACTAAAAGCCATTCAAATTTACTTAATTATGTAAATGACTTAAATAAAATTTCACTATACAGGGCTTATAATGAATTTGAAGGAAACCCATTTGAAATTTATTGTCAAACCCTTGCAGAATTTATATTGGAAGATTTAGAAGGAACACAAGATGACTATATATATGAACAAAAAATAAAAGCAGTTCAAAAAATAAAAACAGGATTTTTAAATGCTTACTATTCACCAAATACAGAATTAGGAATAAAAAGATTTGATAGAAAAAGAAAAGAATTATTTGAAGATTCTATTTGATATTATTTTTTGTTTTTTTTCATATATGCTTCAAATTCTTTTTGGTCTTTTATCTTTTGTTTTGCTTCTGCTTCTTCTTGTTTTTTCATTCTCTTCGCAATTTTTAAAGCTTCCTGAGAACGCTTCTTTTCAGCTGCTTTCTGTTCTTTGGCCGCCTTCTTTTCTTGTTCTGCAACTATTCCCTCTTTTCTTCCTGTTATATCATTTTCTACTTCTATGTATTGAATATAATCTTTTGGAAATAATGCATTAAATAATATCATTTGTTCTTTATCAAATTGATTAAGTTCTTGTCTTGCCGCTCTTTCTTTTGGTAGTCGTTCGGCCAAATCTTCCATATATTCAAATAAATCTTTTTGGTCTTCTAATGTAAATCCATTTTCATTTTCCTCTTTCAAATATCTAAAAAATTCTTTTTGAGTGTTTTTTGGAAAATCATTAATTTCAGGAATTACTTTTCCTTTATCTCTTTTTATTGCTTCCGCTCTTTCTCTTCTTATTCTTTGCAATCTTGACTCCTTCTTCTTTTTTGGTTTTTCGGTCTGCTTTGCTTGTGCCTTCTTCTCTTGTTCTTTTGGTTTTTCATCAACAGTTTCTTTCTTTGGCTTTGGTTTAAAAAATTTTCCTCCATTACTAAATACAATAGCTTTTGGAGCTTTTCTAGGTACATCTATTACTTTTTTCTTTTTTGCTGGTCCTTCTTCTCTTTTTCTTTTTTCTCCGATTCCGCTTTGTCCTAATTGTGCTTTAGGTTTTTTGGGAACTATTCTTATTTTCGCTGTTGGTTTTGGTATTGGTGGTAGATTGCTTTTTGGATCTGCTCTACCTCCTCCTTTTGGTTCTTCTTCTTCGGTAATAATAATTTTAGGGATATTTGGTTTTTTAAGTTCCTTTTGTCTTTTTAAAATTGCTTTAACTATTCCTTTATGTTTCTTATTATCCAAACCAACTAAATCTTTAAACATAGCATATTTCTTAGATAGACTAACTAACTCAGCTGAACTCATATCTTTAATTTTTGGAGTTAAATCTTTAATTTCATTATCTAATTTTTTTATTTCATTGTCTTTCGTCTGCTTTGGTTCTTTTTTAATTTTAATAATTTTTGCATTCTTTTTAATATCCTTAAAATGTACCTTATTATCCATAATGACTTTTATTAAATCTTCTTTTTTTGCTTTTTTAGGAATTTTAATTATTCTCTTCTCTTTTTCAATTTTTCTTTTTTCCGACATTTCCTTTGAAAATTTCTTCCTTTCTTCTTTTATTTCTTCTGATATTTGGGCCCTTATATTCTTATTTGCTTCTTTTATAAATTCCTTTAATTTTCTTTCGCTATGAGTATTTAAAATTGATAAACTAACCATTTTTATTATAAACAAATATATTATTTATGTTTTTTAAAATTATTTATTATATTTGTAAATTGTAATATGGATGCTATGAATTCTGTAATTGGATATTTGAAACACAAGAGAGCTGAAAATAGAGGATTTTTAAAATATGGATATTATAAAAGATTAATTTCGTATATATTAGATTTACATTTAGATTATTATGTACGAAAAATTTTTTTAAAGATGGTTAGGAAGGGTTATTTTATTAAAAGTGATTCAGACAAAAAAGTATTTAAATATAGATTTAACCCAAGTCCAGATAAACCAATAGAAGAACAAGAAAATAATAAATTTGAATCAATTACTTTAGATTTTGATTAATTATTTTATTTAATTGCTTTTATTATTTCAACAAATACAGTGTTCTTGTCTTGTAGGATGGTATCGTCTACTGCTGAACGGTCTGGATTCAAAACTCTAACGTGTAAGTCTGAAAGCATTTGTGGCGCACCTTGATGAACATATCCAATGGAGCCCGCGCCCTGATCACTCGTAAAGGAATTTTGAGTATAATATCTATTAACAATTGATTGTGTTGATTTTGAAGATTGTCTGGAACCGGTTCCACCAATTAAATTTTGAGTAAAATTAGGGGAAACATCAACTAAGAAATATCCCTCGTCGGCTATACTGTTATTATAAGTCTTAGTTGAGTTAATAGACCATACAGCAGGATTCGAAATCGCAGTTAATGGTCCAGATCCATTACTGAATGGAGGGACGCTATAATCAGTCTCACTTTTGATAACTCCCACATCTAAAGAAGGGAAAGCCCCAGTAATATTTACACCGTTTTGAGCTTGAATAGTAAAACTATTATTATGAGAACTTACAGGATCGGCCGCCGTTGGATATTTAAGATTTGCATTATGCACTTCTCCCACTGTGAAATTTTCAAATCCTAATTTATGTTCCCAAAAATCTGTTGGCCCTAGTTTAGTAAAAGCAACACCACTATATCTTAAAGGCATACCAGTAGGAATAGCAAAAATACTTGGTTGAGTGTTTGGAATAGAATTATATAAAACTCCAGGCTGTGCGTCATTAGTAGTTGCAGTCGAGGCATTCACATAAATAGGAAAATGTAAATTAAACTCTAATTTATTTGTATTTTCATTAAATATTAATGCTACTTGATTTGCACCGACATATTTATCTAATGACGGATTAAAATTAGATGGATCAGGTTCTCCTAAATCAAATTCTGCCCTCATTCCTAAATGATTATAAGTCATATAATATGTACCGGTCCTTGGTGTTCCGTCGAGTGTTATATAATCAGTACCATTTACAAATGCTTGGCCTATTGTGACCCCTTCTCTATTCGCTATTGTTTGCAAATCTGCGTCATTTTTTAAAATTGTTGTTAAAAATGGACTCATAGCGGGCCAGTTTGTCTTCGTTGCTGGATTTGTAGCAGCATCAACCAAATAAATATCATCTACATTTGCTAATTTTTCTAAATTACTCATATTTTTAGTTATAATATCCGCCAATTCTCCAGGAGTATAATCCCCCGAAGGAATAGTAAAATTTAGAGGGAATCTTTGTAAATTAAATATAACTTCTCCAGGACTTATTGGTTCTACATATTCGCTATAAGTAACTGCTCCTATTCCATATTGGTCTAATTGTGCTTGTTGAGTTGATATTATAATAAATGGCCCGTCTCCGTCCCCTGTGGCTAAAATATTTACATCATATAAAAACCCAGGTGGGGCGTCTTCTATTTTTGTTTTTTTTATTACTAATGGAAACTCAGTAGGGGCAGAACCTGCTTTTATTGGTGTATATCTTATTAAAATTGTAATTGGCCCATATTCTTTGGCTCCTGATAGTGGTATTATTTGAACTTTGCTTAAATTCCAATTTTGAGAAGATAAATTTTCTTGATGTTGAGCCAACCACCAAATTGCATTATCTCCTTTTTCGCCTAATGTTCTATTACCTGCCAATGGTAGATTTGGATATTGTCTTAAAGGTTCTAAAACATTAGATACATTTGTTGTAAATTGTTGGTCTAAATTATAATTTTGAATATACATACACATTTCCATTTCAATATCTACAGGGTCTTCGAGATGAATTAATCCCGCTGAACTTTCTGAAGTATCTAAGTAAATTGCTTTAACATTAACTTGGTCTCCCTCCTCTATTTGAATAGCTGAGTCTAAAGTAGTTTTATAAATACCATTTCTTTCAATATCGCTCGAATCCTTTTGTCGTAATTCTAAAATAGTGCTTTCAGACATTTTATATTATAAAGATATATTATTTTTTAAATTTTCAATTGTATTCTTCACAACAAGGACAATTTAATTTTTTTAATATATTGCAACTTTTACAAAGTATACCTTTAGGAATAAGACAGTCAGGACAATGGTCTAATGCACGAGAATTAAAATTTGTTTGTCTATTGTAAACAGGATTTAAAAAACAATTGCAAACATCACAATTTTCTGTAGTTTCCCATATTTCATAAAATAACTCTAAATCACCAATAATTTTAAAATTATTTTTCCAATTTGAAATACGATGGGATTTATAACCTTTTGGAGAATGTCTCCACATCCTCTTTTTTAAAGAAGATTTATAAATTTTAGTTTCCATATTTATATTTTACACAGAAATAAATATTGTATAAAAAACCTATTAGAATATTAAAAAGAATACAGAATATAGACATTCCTATTAATTTAAGCCTACTTGATATGAATAAGAATTTTGTCCTCTCGTCATTTGTCCCATCATTTCCTGTGGGGGTTTTTTAGTAAAGCCCGCTGCTAATCCACCAATACCAAGTGCGGCTCCAATTAAATCAAGTCCCGGAATCGCATCAAGAACAGATCCAATGGCCTCAACTCCTGAAATTTCGGCTCCTTCCTCTGCTCCTGCTGCCGCTTCTTCATCCCCTGCGTCTAATTCTTCATCTTCTCCCCCCTTTCCCTTTCCTTTTGTTGTCGGTTTGTCTTTTCCTGCTGCTTTTAAATTTGCCCTTGCTTCAGTTGCAGCTTTAAATTCTGCTTGAGCTTGGTCGTTTGCTTCTTGTGTTGATTTTTCAAGAGAATTATTTAATTTATTTTTATTCATTATTCTATCAACTTCACCTTGTATAAAATTATTTGAATCTGCTTCGGCGTCTTCCTCGCTCATTCCTTTTTCTATTTTTCGGGCTTTTCTTGTTTTTGCAATTCTTCCAATTCTCGCCAATCTTTCATCTGATATATCATTCTGCACTCTTAAAGGAATTTTTATTTCTGGTTTAATTAAATCTCCTAATTCCTCTTCCCCTGTTGTTGTTTCTGTTGGTTTGGTTGGTTTTGTTGGTCTTGTTGGTTTTTTTGCCTTTCCTAATGCTTTATCAATTTGTTGTTTAAGATATGGTTTTATTTTACTTTCTTTTAGAATCTTTGCTCCTAATTCTCTTCCACTAGTAAATAATTTAATCCCTCCTAAACTCTCCTCAGTTTGACTTATCATTTCTTTTTTGGTTAGTTCTTGATTATATTTATTTCTTTCTTGTGTTGCTTTTTCAAGAGCCGCAGAACCTAAATTGGATAAACTTTCATTAAATACATTTGACATTTTATAATTTATAAAAATAAAATATATTTAATAGTTAAAGAAAATATGCCTAAAATTTTAAAAGTGAAGGATTCCTCAGATGTATTTTTAAGAAAACATCCATTTTTCGATATGCCTTTTCGTATATTGATTAATGGAGCTTCTCAAAGGTCAGGTAAAACAACAATTATTTTAGGATTATTATTAGACCCAAATTTTAAATATCACGATAAATTTGAAGGTGAAAATATTTATATTGTTTCAGATAATAAACTTGATAATAAACTAAAACTTTTAATGGAATATAAAGAAATTCCAGAATCAAACTATATGAAATATGACGAACAAGTTTTAATTAATTTATATGATGATTTAGAAGAAAAATTTTTATTAGAAAAAGCAGATAAAAATATTGCAAATAGAATAATCATTTTTGATGATTGTGGATATTCAGGAAATCTAAGAAATAAATCTGCTGGTATTATTTCAAAATTAATATCAAATGGAAGACATTTAAATTTATCTCAAATATATTCAAGTCAGCGTTTTTCTATGTGCAGTACAACATTAAGAAGTAATTTAACAGGAGCAATACTATTTAATACAAGTATGAAGGAGTTAGAATTGATAAGTGAAGATTTTAATTATTTAAATTCTAAAAAATCCTTTATTAGATTATTTAGAGATACAACAAAAGAACCAAGAAGTTTTTTAGTGGTTAATTTTTCTAATAAAGATGGTTTGTATATGGATTCGGAGTTCAAAACAATAGATGCTACTGAATATGATTAAATTTAATATGTATATATAATATGAGCTTTTGGAAACGATTTAAATTTAAAATGTGTTGTTGGTCGTCGTGTTCTGTTAATGATAAACAAAAAGAAGATATAGCTAATCAAGATGAAGAACAAAGAAAACGATATTATTTAGAAAGCACAGTTTAATATATTGATACAATTTATAATATGCCTTATAGAGTTGATAAAAAAGATAATGTTTATAAACTATTTAATTTAACTAAAAAAGAATATGTTAAAGTTAATTTTAAAACTAAGGAATCTGCTATATCTGCTGGTAAAAATTATATGTCGTTTAGAGGGGAGAAACCAATATTAAAAGGTAATCGGATTTTAAACAAAAAAAAAAATATTGTTGTATAATATATAAAATGGATTGGTCTCAAGTTGATGATTTAGAAGAAATTGATTTAGAATTTAATAAAAATCCTAAAAGAGCTAAATTTGATACTTCGGAAGAATTAAATAATTCTTCTGATTTTGAAAATAAATTAAATGAGTTATTAAAAATTCAAGAGAGGATTAATATATTAATAAATGAATTACATATTTTATATACTTATAAATTATAAATTATAAAAAAATAATGAAAGAAGACGAAGAAGAACAAGATATAGTATTTTATATTATTGTTTATTTTTTCTGTTTAATTGTTTTATTTTAATTTTATAATATAAATGGAAATACCAGAACAATATTTAAATCCTGAATTATATAAAAAAGCAAAGAAAAAAGCTGATGCAACTTATAAAAGACATAGTGCTTATAAAAGTATGTTTCTTAGTAAAACATATATAGAACTTGGCGGAAAATATAAAGGTAAAAAAAAAGGTAGTTTATCAAAATGGAGAGAAGAGGAATGGATTCAAGTTTTACCTTTTCTAAAAAATGGTAAAAAAATAATATGCGGAAGTGGAGATAATAAAAAAGGGTGCAGACCTTTTAAAAGAATCAATGATAAAACGCCGGAAACTCTTCCAGAGTTAATTAAAAAACACGGAAAGAAAAAAATGTTGGAATTGGCCGAAGCAAAAGTAAAAAATATGGATCGTAGGATTTCGTGGAAGTTAGGGAAGATATATTAAATCATAAATTAAACCTTTTTTTATAATCCTGAATATTTTTCTTTAAACTTGTTGAAGGGCCCCACAAAATATGAAAGGCGAGACTGCCGGCCCCTAATCCTTTCTTATTTTTTTCAGTCAATAAATCTTTTGCGTGTCTTTTTCGATATCTTTCTCGGCGTTCTTTATCTTTATGGATTAAATAATCAGAATATCCGGCCGCCCCGAACGAAACTTTCTTTTCTTTTCCGTCTTTATCCTTAAAAAATGCATCATATTTCTTCTTCGAATTTGCACTTTTTACTACTTTAATTAATTTCATTTATTATTATTTAATATTTTTTTTTGCTTTTCTCTGTATCTTTTATTCCTTTCTCTCCATTTTTCTTGTAGTTTTTTATATTCTTCTGGGTTGTTTTCTTTTAAATTATTTATTCTTTTTTTGTCTTGTTGGTATCTAAATTTATTTTTTTCTTGTTTAGACATCGTTTTAAACTGTAATTTTGTTAATTCTTTTGTTAAAGAATAATTTTCCCAGTATAATTCAGTAGTTATTTTTCCTTGTTGTTCGTCAGTTTTAGATTTAAATTTTAATAAACCTATTTTTTTTTTTAACTCGCAATTTTCTGTAATATAATCTTTATAAGTTTCATATTCCCAGTCAAGGTAAATAATTTCTTCTTCCATTTTACATACATATATAATTTAATCTTTAAATAAGACAGTTGATTTTATATAAATATTTATGCTTTTTACTACTTTAATTGATTTGATTTATTATAAATAGATATTTTTTTTTCAGTTTCATCTAATAAATTATTCAGTCTTTCATAAGTTATATCTGGTTCAAATTTATATCCTCTTGCATTCTTATTATTTATTTTATATGTATAAGGCGTGAAACCTAACAAATTATATATAAGTTTATTTGTCATAGTTATGGGAATAATATTTTTTTCTTTTTTAAAAAGTTCATTTAAATATTTAATACCAACAGCAAATCTATTATCATTTTTAAGTTTTTTCACTTGGTAAAATCCTAAATTATCTATGAAATTTAATAAAAAGGTTATAAATTCTATCTTGTATTCAAAACCCTTTTTCTCTATTGGTTTTGGATTTCTTATTTTATATTTTAATTTTTCAATTCCTATTTTAAATTGCTCTAATTCCTTATCAGTAAATTTAATTTTCATATTAATATTTCGCAATGTTCGGCTATCCATTTTAAATATACTATTAATAAATATTTTAAATAATTTAATTAAATCACAATTATTAACACGGCGAGCAAATGTGATTTTATTCGATTTTAATCCATAAATTAAAAAAATTAGTTGTTGAGCCACTACCTAGAAAAAAATCAAAATTTCCTGCTCAACTTGCTAAAAAATCACATTTGGGGTTATATATTTTATTATTCTTATTAAAATACAATATATCAAATATAACAACTCTATAAACCTTATAAATATAAAAATCACAAAAATTTATGTAGCGGAACAATGCAAATATTTATTAGTAATTTATTTTTTTATATTTATTTATATTTTTTTATATAGAGTTCATTTATTTATACAAAATTATTTTATAGATATATATTATAATGAGTGAAGAATTTAATCCAGATATTTCTGAAAGTCTAGAAATAATTTCAGAACAATCTCCGGCCGAAAATATAGAAATTGAATTAATTGAAGAGGAAATCACACCTAAAACTAAACCGAAGAAGGAAAAGAAGAAGAGAAAACCAATGACCCCCGAACATAAGGCCAAATTATTAGAAGGACTCAAGAAGGCACGCGAGAAATCTAATTTAATGAGAAAGAAGAGAAGCGAAGCGAAAAAGATTATAAAAAGAAAGGAAGACGAAGAAGTTGAAAGAATACTGCACGAAAACCTATTAGCCAAAGGAAAAAAAGAAGACGATAAAGATAAGGAAATAGCAAGACTTAAAAAGAAATTAGAAAGTTTAACTCTTCAAGATGTTATTAAGAAACCAAAAAAAAAAAAAGTTGTAAGAATACCTACGCCTGAGCCAGAGGAATTAACCGAGGAAGATTCCGATCCCGAATCCAAACCCGAACCTGAAAACAAGCAAAGCAGTTCGTCGAAGACTTCATTAGAAATAATTAAAGAAGATAAAATTTTAGATAAAACACCCACAAAAACAATTAAAAAAAGAATTTGTAGAGGCAGAAAAAAAGGGAGATTTTAAGCATTTTTAAATTGGTTTTCAACATACATTTTTATATCCTTTTGACTTACTTCTTCCATATCTATTATTTCTTCTATTCCATTTAAGGCGTTTAATAAATCATCTGCAAAAGTTGAATTCATTATTGACCCTTTTAATCTTTTATCTTTTCTTTTTTTATCTATTTTTTCTATCATTTTTATTAAATCTGTTTTATAAAAATATTCTCCAATTATCCAAGAAAGCATTTAATTAAATCATAGATTTTTAAATTTAAATATTAGTTAATTATAAATATGCAAACATACGCGAAAAAAATAAAGCCAATTAAAAATAATAAACCTAAAATTACTTTAAAAAAAGTATTTCAAGGGTATAATAAATCAGAACCTATTATTTCTAAGAAAAAAAACAAGAAAAAAAATAAATATAAGTAATAAATGCCGGACGCTATACCTCATAAATTTAAATGTGAGTGCGGACAAGTGCTTATTAACCATTATCCGAGTCAAATATTAAAACATCGGTTAAGTAAGAAACACGCTTTAAGATTGATTTATAGAATAAAATTAATAGAAGAAGAAGAAATAAAAAAAATAAAAGAGGAACAAAAAAAAGGTTCTGTCGTTATTAGTTTTGATTAAATAAAGAATATTTTAAAGTATTTTTTGTGTGAATTTGTGAAAAAAAAATAATATAGTAATATATAAAAATGGTTAAATTATTAAGAATAACTTCCGAAGATAATGGAAACTTTAAAGCAGATTTAGATGCTGGAATAGATATAAAAGAAAATTCCTCTATTGCTCTTCAAAATTTAACATTTGAAACCGATGATTTCACAGCTTTTAGAGTTAATTCAAAAAATAGTTTAATTCAGTTTGATTTTGGTTTATTATTAAGAGAAAAATATTTAAGTGCGAATTTGAAAGCTGTAAATTATAATAAATCAAATATTCAAGATTTTTATAAAAATTTAGAAGGAACTCTTAATCGTTGTTTAGGAGTAGGATCTATCAACGACCCCGTGGCCGATATAATAGGCAGTTCTTATGCTAATTTTATGGTACGATATGATACAGAGAATATATTTCCTCCTCCTAGTGAACCAGTTGAAGAGAACAGTATTATTTATAAACTCTCTCCAATGATGATGCTTTTTAATTTTAATGAAACAGGAGACCAAAGACAAGAAGACGGGAAAATATTATTTGATGTTTCCAGAAATTCTCAAAATCTTCCTTCCTTAGTTGTTATACAAGGAGGGACAGGAGATTATAAAGAATTAGGAAATATGTATCAATTAGACACTGTTCCAGCAACTAACTTATTAATAAATTATGTTTACCCACAGCCTTTTGTTTATTGGTGCAAAGGTTCGTCTATGTTTATGTGCGGGATTAAAACATTAGTAGATAATGGACTAACTGCAGACACTAATGGATTTTCCATTGGTTTAAGTTTTAGTAATTTAATTACGGCGACAAATGCCGGAAATAGTGCAATTCCAGAATCTGCTCGAGATTTTGAAATAAGAATTAAAAGACCTGGTGATTTTGTCGAATATGTTGAACCAAGTGATCCAGGAGTAAATCAAATTAGTACATATAATCTCCATTTAGTAACAGATATAGACCAATTTAAAAACGATCATATTTTATTTGAAAAAAAACACGGACAGATTATAGCTTCAGTATTTAATAGTAGTATTCCAGGAGGAGTAAAAACCCAGATTTTCTCACATAATTTAACCAATGATGAAATGGAAAAAGATATTTATCCATATATTTCTATTTTTGGTGCACAAGCCGATGTTGTAGTAGGAAGGCCAATAGTTACTATTAATCCTTTCTTTTATCCGGTCACTAATAATATTCCTTCATTAGATAATAGATATTATCAACTAACTGGAGGAAATCAAGATATAATGGGAAATGGAAATGCATATAATAGTTTAACAGATTTTTCTAATGTTGTTCCTTTTAGTGATGATGATATTTTTGATACTCTAGGATATGCAAACACCCAATTTAACCCAAAACTTAAAATAAATGAGGAAGTTTTAAAGGTTCTCGGTTTTAGTCCTGTTCAATATCCAGGAAATTCAGTAGTCACTATACAAAGACCAAAAACATTATTAATAATTGATGATTTTGGAGATAAGCCATTTTTACAATTTGATATTGTTAGTGATGGTTTAAATAATTTTGTAAATAGTGATAATTATATTGTTTTATTGGATAGTAATCCTTTATATTCTTATGACGCATCTAAATTTGATTACAGTGATACAAAAAATCCTAGTTTTGATAAATATAATAAGAGAGGAAGAAGAATTAATATTTTGGCGACAATTCCAAAAAATGATAATCAAGGTATAGTAGAATATGAGCCTAACGAGTTAACGTTTATAGATTTTGATAATGGTATGAAACAGAATCTTAAAAATATTAGATTGAGAGTATTAGATAAAGACTTCAACGAAATAAAGACATTTGGAGAGTCCATTTTAACGCTATTAATTAAAGAAAATTAAAATTATTTTTTCGCTGGTCTTTTCCCTTTAAATTTTTTTATTTCTTTTTCTAATGCCTCTACAGAGGCTGTATTTCCAATTGATTTTTGAAATTTTAATTGTTTTTCTAAATCATTTAATGTAAAATCTTTATGCACAACTTGCCTAGATTTTTTTATTATTTCTTCAGTTGATTCTTTGGCTGGTCCTGCTTCATCATTACTATTTTTTTTTGTTGCTTTTGGTTTTTTTTTAATAACTATTTTTTTTTCTGGTTTTGGTGTTCTTTTAATAACTATTTTTTTTTCTGGCTTTGGTGCTTCCCCTTTTTTTTTAATATGACTAAATCTTTTTGAGTGTTCGGGCTTTAACATTAAAGAAACTATTTCGGACTTTTTCATTTTTGAATAACCTTTAATATTAGTTTTAGAAATTTCCTTTTTTAAAACTGTTACAGGATGAGATTCCAATATTTCTTTAGTAATCATTTTATAATATTATTAAAGAAATATTTATCCAAATTTAAATTTATTTTCTATTTATACTATATAAAATGGCTGATAAATATTTTGATGGTTCAATTCAGACAGAATACTTGGATCCTGTCTCTTTCGTTCCTAATGGTCGTTGTGCCTTTGAACTTGATGGAACAAAAATGGCCTATCTCTCCAATATGAGATTATTAGACCTTGGAGTTGTTGCTGGTGTCCAAACAAATTATAGCAAAGGACTAGGAGCATTATCTTTAATAAAGAATATTAGGTTAATGGATGCCAGAACCGAATTAAGTGCATTAAGAAATCCCGCTCAGTATTTATTTTTTAAAAATGCTAATAGAAGTAATGCAATTAATAAATCAAATGATAGTTATTTAAAAAGAAATTCTATGGGATTAGAAATTAATTCTGTTAATAATAAACTCGCTCACGTTTACGCTTCAGGCCCAGCGGATACAACAGAAGCAACAACTAATAAAGCATATTTAGATTTAAGAGAAGTATTTCCTATCTTAAATGTTTTACAAGTTTTACCAACTCAAATATTCCGGAACTTAAGAATTGAAATAGAATGGGAAGCAAGTATAGCCAATCAAATTTTAGTTGATAAATCAGTTGCTATAACTGTTTTAAGACCTGTTTTAGCAGTAGACCATATCTCTAATGATGTATTAGTTAAACAAGAAATTAATAATTTAATGAGTTCTGGTGTTGTTTGGGACGAAATAGTACACGACAACTGGGTTATCCCTGCTGTTGATACTTCTGGATTTGGAAACGGAGATGTTGCAGTTCAGAACGCCTCTAATCATTCATTAGCATATAAAGGAAAATATGTTGAAAGACTTTTATTATGTAAACAAATTCAAAATAAAGCACTTGCAACTAATGGAAATGATGTTTTAGGTTTTGGCGGTGTGGCTTCTTCTTATGCTGTTCTTAATCAAACTACACAATATAGAGTTAATGGTAAAAATATAATTCCTGGATTTAATGGAGTTAATAGACCAAATGAACGATTGGGTATACTTTCAGACGAATGGGGAAGTGTTAATGGTTTTGTTGGTTCTAACCTTTATAAATGGAAAGATGCCGGCGACTCATTACAAGACGCAAATGAAGCGGGCCAAATGTCTTGGGACTGTGTTCGATTAGGGCAGAGAGTCGCAGATCTTCAAGTCCAAATTCAAAGAACTAATAATAGAGATACTGCCGCTTTATCTCCAACTAATAACACATTAAATATTAATGCTTATGGCGAAGTTAAAAAGGCTATGGCTGTTATGGGTGATGGTTCCTTTAATATTGTATTTGCGTAGATATTTTTATTAATTCATTTTAAATCTATTTTTATTCAAAATTCAAAATATAAATCTTGACTAAAAATATAAAATGAGTGATAAGGTAATAAGAATAACAAGCCAACAGGGCTTTGCTGATTCATACACTAATGCTGAAAAACCAAGCGGACTTAACCTTTTGGATTTTACTATTCCAATGGGTTATAATATTGATATGAGTAAATCATATGTAGCAATTAATGGACAAATTATAAATGGCTCTGGAAATCCTGTAAATGCGAGTTTTTGGATGGATGTTAACGCAGGTCAAAAAATAAATGTTCCTACAAGTTCTTTAATTAGAAATTGCTCTTTACAAAATGACAAAGGACAAATTGAAAATATTAGACGATTAGATACTTTAAACTGTGCATTATTTAATTTAGAAGATGAGGCAGAAGAAAGAAGCGGAAATATGAATACTTTCGCACAATATGAAGCCGGACGAGGTATAAATAATAAAACTTCTTTTAATTTGGATTGTGTGACTGATAATACAGCCCCAGATGGAACAACAGTAAATTCTGCCCATACTTCAAGAGAAATTTCAAGAGATATTAAAATTCCATTAAATCATATGTTCGGAGTTTGTAATAGTGAAGCATACTCAACAGATATGTGGGGGGAAACTCGAATCCATATAGAAACTAATTTCGTTAAAGGAACTAATGCAGGTCTTCAATCTCAAACTTTGGGAGGTTCAGAAGATACTTCTTTAATGTTTGATGGAGTTAATAATTATGGAGATATGGGAGACCAACTCGCCATAGCAGATGGAACTAGCACAACAGCCGCTCAAAGTTCTGGAAGTTATGGAGATTGGCAGAATATATGCCCTTTTTTTGTAGGTCAAGAAGTTGAAGTTTCTCGAAGTATTGCGGCCGCTCCTGCTACTTCTATTGATTCAGTAATTACAAGTATTAAATATCAAGGGGATAATACAGCAAACCCGCCGACAAATCAATCAAAAGTATTTATAACTTTAAACCCTCCAATTTATTCAAATACTTCTGGCGGGGCTCAAGATGTAACAGGAATTAAAATTAAAGCAAAAACAACAGCAGTTTTAACAAATGTTATTAATCGTGCTGAACTTGTATTAACTTTAACTGAAGAAAGTCCTGATGAAGAAATTGATTATATAACATATACAACTGAAGAAGATAATGGAAATTCTTTAACCAGTTTTCAAAGACAATATTTAGCAGAACCTTCGGCAAGTGCTCTTTTTGTTGCTTGTTGTAATAACGGCCAAATTTTACCAAATAGAACTTTTGAGAGTTACAGATACGCTGTAGATAATGAAGAAAGAACAGGAAATAGAGATGTAGTATTCGGACAGCCTTTACACTTTGATAGACTTCAAAGATGCTTAGATTCTCAAGTTGGTTTAGGATTTAAAAACGCTCAACTTAAATTTTATAGAAGTACAGAATCACAGGCGAATGCTTATGCTGCCCCAGTTTCTATGATTTGCGAAACATTGGAAGAAACCCAAGAAAATAAAAAAGTTGCACTTCAGATTGAATGCACAGCAGGATTAGAACAGATTATTTTATATAAAAGTATGGCCAAAGTATTAAAGAAATAATCTATTCAATCCTATTAAATAAAAATTTAATTTCTAATTTTAAAAATTATTTTATTATCATATATTATAAAATGTCTGATAATGATTTAATCCAACGTGTCTTGTATCACCAAGTTCAGCCTCAATCAGTTCAAGCAACTTATAACGAATATAATCAAGTTGATTTTCTTATTAGTGTAGGAGAGGGGCGAAGTCTTCTTCCTGGTTCTGTTCGAATTCTTGCAGATTTAAAAGTAAATTCCACTGGAGTCACAAGAAGCACAGGAGGGATTACTTTTAATAGAAATTGCGGAGGTCATTCTTTCGTGGATTCTATTCAAGTCCAAACAGCAAACCAAGGACTTTTAGAAAATCTCCAAAATTATCCTAGATATGTAAATATGGATGCTAATACTTCCTTAGATAATTTAGATATGGTTGATAGTATTAATGCTTGCGAATTAAGATGCCCAAATCAACTTGTATCAACTGATATGTGTAATGGAATAACAGCTGATTTAACAACAGGAACAGACCCAATAAATGACGCTGACTTTTCTATTCGTCCTTTAATGTGCTTAAATAAAATGGATAGAGACCTTCCAATGAGTAAATCTGGAATTGTTACAGTTCAATTAACTCTTGCACGAAATATGTCTGCTTTATTTGGAGCGGCTCAAACTACCGACGCTAATTATTCACTTTCAAATTTAAGATGTTGTTATAAATCAATTGTAGAACCAAAAAATAATGCTCCTGTAAATATGGGAGTTGTTTATAATGTAAAATCAAATATTCTTTCTGGAACTGCTTCAATTTCCGCTAATGTCCCAGCAGTTTGCGATAGTGTAGCTATTAACTTTATTCAAAACCAACACGAAAATGTTCCAGTATATGATAATTATAAAAATGAATCAGTTCAAGGACTTGAAGAACTTCAATTTATTATGAATGACCAGACTAACTCTTTAGTTACTTATCAATTAACAGACCAAACCGAAATTTTAGAAAGATTTATCGATGCTATGAGAGATACTTCACACAATCAAGTATCACAACAGAAATTTAGAAGTAATTGTGCTTTTGGATGCGGAATTAGATTTTCAGAACCTACTGACTTTTCCAATAATAGATTTACACTTCAACTTTCCAGTGGAGTTACTAATCAATATCCCATAAATGTATTTTTATACTTTATGGCCAGAGCGTCAATCTAAATGATCTTAATAATATACTTTTAAAACTTAAAAAATTTTTATTAACATAAATTATATATTAATAAAAATGGTTAAAAATATTACTGTAACACAAAGCACTAATGGGATTCATAACGGATTTGTTAAACTAACTGGTTCCGGTCCTCTTGTATATGCTGATTCATTACCAATACCAACGGCAGATACAAATGATAGAGATGGTTGGTTATTTACAAAATCTTCTGGAACTGAAAAATTTAATTATTATTTTTATGGAGAGGCAAATTTACCAATCACTTTATCACATTTAGATAATGTATTTTTTACTGGGGCAATAGATAATTATGTTTCTGGTCTTTCTAATCCTTTCGTAGTTATATATACTAAACCAACTGGCGTAGGAGATGCAGGGCTTTGGTATCATTCAAGCGTTGCTTATACTATTGATAATACACAAGATATACAAACTGGTGAAATTTGCTTGTTTAGGTGTATTGGAGAAGTGGAAGATGTTCCGATAACTTATAGAGAAATTAAATTATTAAATAAAGTTGTAACTGGCGATGCATTACCAACTGAGGAAATATTAACTATTTCAGTTCATAGTGATAGTACAGCACCAAACACAACACAAATTTTAATTCAGGATGTAGGATTCCAGGCACGAAGAGGTAATCAAAAAATAAGGAGAAATATTAAGCTGACGGTCTAATTTCGAATTTAGGAATTCGCACTTGTTTAAATGTATAGTCTTTATGTTTATTAAAATGTTTTCCATCCATCATCTTATAAAGAGTGGAACGAGGGATTTTATAATCTTCAAATAGTTCTTTATATCTTTTATAAAGTTTTATTTCTTTTGTTTCATTGTGGGTAACTTGGAATTTATAATAGGTCATTTTTGGGGGTTGTTCAAATTTCATATTATATTTAATTGTTTATAATGTTTAAATAGATTTTATTTTTATACAATTAAATTAAATGTCTATAATATAAAAAGTGGGAAGAGATAAATAAAAAGATATATAAGAAAAAAAAAAAAAAAAATTAGTTTTCATTGTCTGTGTCTTCATCATAACTTTGTAAAAATTGTGCAAAATCTGCGTCTAATTCTATCATTTCTTCTTTTTCTACTTGGTGATATTTTTCTAATGTTTCTTTTAATTCAGAAATATTAATTTCAAATCCTTTAACCAGTTTTTTACTAACATAAAATTTTTTATCTAATGCTCCTAAATCTAATAAAACTGCTTTATTTGTTTTTGAATTAGAATTAATATGAGGATAATTTTCATCTAAAAATTTAGAATAGTAATGTTCCATAAATTTGGTTATAATATAAGATTTATTAGCTTTATGAAATACTTTATAATTTGCGGGATTATTTACTAATTCAATTAAGAATTCGTAAAATGGATTAGAATTATGCTTTTGAATGTTTTTATATGCTTGTGTTTCTACTCTGTCTATATGTGGCGTAAATTCTGAAATATCAAAGTTCATAAAATAAGTATAGATTGAATTTAAAGCGTCATCATCTAATAATAATCTTCCAAGTTCTTTATAATAATCTTTTGTTTTTGGTTTAGCTGTTTGGAATACTAAATACCTTCTATCGTCAGCGGGTATGTCAATTGGATTTAAATTATTTGTAAATAAAAGTAGTCTTATAAAATTAGGGAATTTTTCGGCATCAGTTCTCATTTTTCTAATATTTAAATGAGTTGCAGTTATTAAGTCTTTTAATAGTTCTTTGTTAAAGTGTCCGTCTTTTCCTGTGATTTCGTTTAATTGTAAAATTAATTTATTTTGTGTGGAAGAGTTAAAAGTTCCGGTTACATTTTCCATTTTTGGTTCTTTATGAATAAGATTATTTCCTAATATTTTACCTAAGAAATCTGTAAAAATATCTTTTCCTGTTCCTTGATAAGATTTAAATAATAATGCAGTCTGAGGGATTTCTTCGGGCTTTTGAAATATATGAGAAACATATTTAATTAAATAATCTGTTGATTTTTCCTCGTAGTTAGTAAGTAATTTAAGATGTTCTAAAAATTTACTTACTTTTTCCATATTTACATTTTCAACAATTTTAGATTTAAATCCTGTAAAAGTATTAAAATTTTGTGGGTCTCCTTTATCTAAATTAGGGAACCAATAACATTTTTTATATGAGCGTCTGTCTTCATCTTTTAACCATTCATTTAAAAAAGGTTTGTTTTCGATTTGATAAGTATTAACTAAATCTGCAAAATCTTTTTTGGAATAATAAGAAGTTTGAATACCTTCTTTATTTTCATACATTCTAATAAATTGTATAGGGTCTTCAATCATAAAATGATTTTCTTCAAATTTATTTTTCATACTTAAATATTCATTATTATATTCAGGAGGAGTATCCTCAAAACTAATTTCAGGGAGAATTTTATTAATAAGTTGTATATCATATTTTTTAGAAATATTATTAATATCTTTTAAAGAGTTTTCTAAATTGTAATTAGAATTAATGAGAATACCATCAAAAACAGGAGCAACAACAATTTTTTTATAATCTTTAAGAATATCTTTTAATACTCTGTCCTCAATACTAAAAATAATATATGAAACTTTTGAGCCAAAATGGGATTCTTTAAATTCGATGTTTGAAAATAAATGAATATTATCTTTTAATAGTTCGTGAAATTTGGAAATATCTTTAATTAAATCTTTGGTTGAATCATCTAAATAATTCTTAATATAAGTTTTAGGTTCTGCAGAAAAAAGAACACTAATAAATTTTTGTTTGTTAAAATCATTTTTAAAGTATTTATCACGATTATTACAATAATCTAAAATTGTTTTGAAATCATCTTTTTTATTTGGAAAGTAAGAATTTAAAATATATTTAACACAATTAAAAGAAGCGTTTTTCATATCAATATCATAAACAGAAGAACCGAAAATAAATGCTCTTAATTCATTACTTAAATTCTGAATAGTGGTATTAAATCCAAACATTCGGCCACATTTAGAATTATAATATTTGTCATTAAAAGTGTAATTATTCCTTTTAACTTTTTTCAAATAATTCTTAATGGTATAATAATAATTTTGATCTAAATCAAATTTCTTTTTAATAATAGCTGGTTTGGAATCTAAAATAAAATCTAAGTTTTTATGTTGTAAAACAGGAAGAGAAAAATCATAAGTTTGAGAAATGGAAAAAGACATTTTTATATAATTGTATAATTATATAAAATATTTTATTTTTAAGTATTTTTATAATTTGTGTAAAATATGATTTAAAAAAAAATAGATTTGCATCGTAAAAATTAAACGGTTAAAGTGTTTTAAATGTGTAAAAAATAATTGTTGTTTTTCATAAGTATTTAAGGGGGAAA
>WLWF01001319.1_pt1 | contig 20741 bp, 16 predicted proteins | sample 6718331 | NCBI WGS metagenome assembly WLWF01 (sample SAMN12718692, study PRJNA515312) | sponge metagenome | isolation source: marine sponge | host: Mycale hentscheli | place: New Zealand: South Island, Marlborough, Capsize Point | collected 2003-05-01
GGTTCAGGAACAACAGGTGTTGGTCAATTATCTTTTGCTGAAGTATCAGGTGGTACATCATACCAAGCTGTAAAAACTTCAGGGTTCACTGCAGTAGCAGGAGAAGGATATTTTTGTAATACAACATCAGCAGCTTTCACAGCAACATTACCATCATCAGGAACAATTGGTGATGAAATAACTTTTATAGATTACGCAGGTACTTTTGATACTAACAATTTAACAGTAGGAAGAAACTCACACAATATACAGGGTTCTGCAGCAGATTTGACAGTGTCAACCGAGAGAGCAGGTTTTACATTGGTTTACGTAGACTCGACTCAAGGTTGGCTATTAAAGGATAAATAATAATGGCTGGTTATAAAGAGATAAAAGGGTTTCAAGTACAAACCCGTACAACCGATCCAACACCTTACGCACAAGCGTTGGCTGACAATCCTTATGGAGGAGCTTGGGCATCTGGTGGTAGTTTAAATACGGCTAGATCACAAAGTATGGGATCAGGAATACAAACCGCAGCAATTATTGCTGGTGGTAAAACTCCATCTAACACAGCTAATGCAGAACAATATGATGGATCGTCTTGGACTGAAGTTAATAATTTAAACACAGCAAGAAGTGGTAGTGGTGGAAGTTCAGGTTTAGCCCCTTACACAGCAACTATTGTTTTTGGTGGAGAAGTGCCAGGTGCAAATAGCGCATTAAACGAATATTATAATGGATCGTCTTGGACTGAATTAAGTGATTTGAATACAGCTAGATCTTATTTTGCTGGAGCAGGGTCTGCTTATACTGCAGCTATAGGCTTTGGTGGTAATTCGTATCCAGGACCTCATTATGCAAACACTGAATCTTGGGATGGATCAAGTTGGACTGAAGTCAATGACTTAAATACTGCTAGAGGTGGTATTTCTGGAACAGGGACTCAAACTGCAGCTTTTGCAGCTGGTGGTACTGGTCCAAGTGCTGCAGTTGAATCTTGGAATGGTTCATCGTGGACAGAAACAACAGAAATAAATAATGCTAGAACATATGTTGTTGGTAATGGAACACAAACTTCGATGTTAATCTATGGAGGATATGATACTGCTTACAGAGCTTTTACAGAATCTTGGAATGGTTCTGCGTGGACAGAAGTAAATGCTTTAGCAACTGCAAGAGGTTCAGCTGGAAGAGCTGGCGCAAGTAATAGCTCTGGATTAGCAGCTGGTGGAGACACTCCTGGAAGTCCAGGTCGATCAGGTAACGTAGAAGAATGGTCTTTCTCAGGTTTAGATCCATCAACAACACCAGCAGCAGATTATGCTGACGCGATTACTGGAGACTTTTACTACAACTCTACAACAGGACAATTTAAAACTGTAAACTCAGGTGGAGCGCCTCTTGGAACTTGGGCATCAGGTGGTGCAATAAATACGGCTAGACAAGGTTTAGGAGGTTGTGGATTACAAACAGCAGCTTTAGCAGTAGGTGGAGATAATCCACCTTCAACACCTGAATATTTAGATTTAACTGAAGTTTATAATGGAACAAGTTGGACAGAAGTTAATGATTTAAATCAAGCTAGAAGAATGTTAGGCGTTGCAGGCACAAGCACAAGTTCATTAGCTTTTGGTGGAGGTGAACCTCCTACAATATATAATAATACAGAAACTTGGAATGGAACGAACTGGACAGAAGTAAATAATTTAAATACTGCTAGAGAAAGATTAGGGAACGCTGGAGTCGATAGCACTTCAGCTTTAGCGTTTGGAGGTGGACCTCCAGATACAGGAGCTACAGAAGTTTGGAATGGATCTAACTGGACTGAAGTTAATGATATGAATACTGCAAGAAGAGAATTTGGAAGCTTAGGAATAGCAACAGCAGCTTTAGCTTTTGGTGGTGGACCATCTCCAGTTAGAGCAAACACAGAGATATGGGATGGTACCTCTTGGACTGAAGTAAATGACTTAAATACTGCTAGATATGACAATTCAGGAGCTGGAACAACAACTTCAGGTTTGTCTTTTGGAGGCACGCCGCCAGGAGGTCTAGCTATTACAGAATCTTGGAATGGAACCTCTTGGACAGAAGTAGCAGATTTAGCTAATGGAAGATTTCAATTAGGGCAAGCAGGAGCAAGTGCAACATCGGCTTTAGCTTTTGGTGGTATACTACCTCCTGGTGGTAATACAGCAGCAACAGAAGAATGGACAGCAGTAGAATTTCAAATTAAAACGGTGACAACAAGTTAATAATGATTTATAAACAAGAAAAAGGAGGAAGAAACTATGGCATATAAATACTGTACAGCGACTAACTGGGGAAAAAACTTTTTCACTCACGAAGAGAGAAAACAGTTTCACCTTTCAGGGCATCCTGGTGAAGTATGGGTTGTAGGCGATAATCTTTACGGTGATCAATGGATCGGTAAAGTAGCAGGTGCAATTAAATCGAAAGATGAAGCACAAGCTATCGTTACTGGTGAAATCGAAGCGGCACAAGCTGCATACGATGCATTATCTGATGAAGAAAAAGCTCAACCAGGTATTTCAAGACCAGTCTTATATAATCTTCCATAGTCTTTAGCCTATGGCAAATTATTCAGATATAAAAGGATTTACAGTTCAAACTGTTTCAAGCGATCCAGCTGCGTCTGTAGTATCCACAGGATCTTGGTCATCTGGTGGAAATTTAAATGAAGGTATTGTTGGAAACGCTGGCTTTGGAACATATACAGCTGCTGTAAGTGTGGGTGGTTTTCAACCTCCATATACCGCACAAGTAGAAGAATATAATGGTTCGAGTTGGACGACTGTAACATCAACACCTACGGCTGCAGATTCTATGGGTTCATGTGGACCTCAAACTGCTGGTCTAGTATTTGGTGGACAAGGAGCTCCTGGTGGAAATATAAATTCGACTTTTGAATATGATGCAACAAACTGGACTAGTGGTGGAAATTTAAATACTACAAGAAGAGATTTAATAGGCGCTGGAACACAAACAGCAGGTCTTGCTGCATTTGGAGCAGTTGATCCACCTTTCTCTGCAGAAGCAGAACAATATAATGGATCGGCTTGGACTACGGTTGCAGAAGGAAATACAGCTAGAAGATCTGCAGCAGGTGGAGGAACTTCTACGTCGGCTATGGCCTATGGTGGTTTTTCACCTCCCTATACATCTAACGCAGAAACATGGAATGGTTCTGCATGGACTGAAGTATCTAATATAAGTTCTATTAGAGGAATTATGGGTGGCGGTGGATCAAGCAACACAGATCAAATAACTTTTGGTGGTTATGGAGGACCTCCAGGATCACAAAGATATACTAACACTCAAGCTTGGGATGGAACATCATGGACTGAACTTTCAGATTTAAGTGTAGCAAGAAGCACAAAACATTCTTTACCAAGTTCACCCACTGCTAATCAATTATTTGCAGGTGGTCATACACCTCCAGCAAACTATACAACGATTACAGAAGAATGGTCAACAACACCGGCATCAGAATTTTCAAAAACAGTCGAAGGACAATTATATTTTAATTCAACAACAAACACTTTTAAAGAAACAATAACAGATATAGCTGGTGCAACTTGGGCAACAGGTGGAAGCATGAATGTTTCATCTCACGCAAGAAACGGAGCAGGTCACCTTAATACTGCAGCATTAGCAATTGGTGCAGACCCTAGTCCACAAGGTCAAACAGAATTATATAACGGAACTAGTTGGACAGAACTTAATGATTTAAATGTTGGAAGAAGATACGCTGCAACACTTGGTACTACTACTCTTGCATTAGCTGCAGGTGGAGCTAATCCAGGTGGTTATTCTAATAAAGCTGAAACTTGGGATGGTTCAAGTTGGACTGCGATTTCAGATATAAACAGCACCAGAGGATATTTTTCAGGAGCAGGAGTATACAATTCAGGAATAATTATAGGTGGTGAACCTGATTCATTAGATACTAGAGTAGAAACTTGGGATGGAAGTTCTTGGACAGAAGTATCAGAAGTTAACACTGGAGTTAGACAATTTGCACGTGCTGGTCATAGTAGTGCTAATGATGCTTTAAAAGCAGGTGGTTATACAGGAACAGCACATACCGCAGACACAGAAACTTGGAATGGATCTTCTTGGACGGAAGTTGGTAATTTAAATACATCAAGATATTCTCTTGCTGGAGATGGTGCTAGTTCTGCTTCAGCTTTAGCATTTGGAGGATACACTTCAACAAACGTTGCTAATACTGAATCATGGAATGGTTCCTCGTGGACAGAAGTTAATGATTTAGGAACTGCAAGAAATAATTTAGGTGGTGCGGGAATATCTGCATCAGCGTTAGCTTTTGGTGCAAATCCAGCTTCGGCTGCAACAGAAGAATTCACAGCAAGTTTAGGTAACAAAACAATTACAGCGAGTTAATTATGGCAACGTATAAGGAAATAAAAGGCGTAACACTACAAACACTAGACAGCGATCCAGTTTTAAATGTAGGGTCTTGGTCTAGTGGTGGAAGTTTAAATACACCTAGAGGACAAATTGCAGGATTTGGAACTACTCCAGCAGCTGGAGCCGCGCAAGGTGCAACTCCTGCGGGAGGACCTCCTGGCGTTGTTGGTTATTATGAACAATACAATGGTACTGCTTGGACAGAAACAACAGATATTAACACAGCAGGAAGAAACGGTCTTGGAACTGGCACAATAACAGCAGGATTAGTTTTTGGTGGTTGGCCACGTGGTGGAGCAACTGAAACTTGGAATGGATCCGCTTGGACTGAAGTAGGAGATATGACAAGAGGAGCTAATGGTTCTCAATCACAAGCAGGTGGTGGAACACAAACCGCAGCTTTTGCTGCAGGTGGAGAACCTGGAACTACTTATTTTCAACTTGTTGAAACTTGGAATGGTTCTTCTTGGACAGAAGTTAGTGAAGTAAATACAGGTAGACAAGCTGCGCAAGGTTTTGGAATTACAACAGCTGGTTATGTTGCTTCAGGATATTCTCCTCCTGTAGGCTCTCCATACCTTACTGGTAACGTTGAATTTTATAATGGATCTTCTTGGACTGAAACAACAAATGTTAGTACCAACAGAGGACAAGGAGGTGGAGCAGGTAATTCAACATCTGGAATAATTTACACTGGTTCAACTGGTCCTGGTGGTAGTTACACTGCGAATACAGAATTTTGGAACGGATCTGCTTGGACAGAATTAAATGATGTGTCAACTGCAAGGGCAGCGATAGGTAAAACACCAAACCCTACATCAGGATCAACAGATGCATTAGCCATAGGTGGAGAGGTACCTGGCTATACAGCAGTAACAGAAGAGTGGGCTACCCCACCTCCAACAGCTGCTATCTTAACAGAAGGCGATATATTCTTATCTGGAGGCACAGGGTTAAAAGGTTTTGGAAAAGCGGCTGGAGTGCCTAGTGCAACTTGGGCGTCTGGAACTAGTATAAATACATCTAGACAAAGATTAGGAGGAGCTGGATTACAAACAGCTAATGTAGTTTTTGCAGGAGCTGAACCATCTATGTCTAATAAAACAGAAGAATGGAATGGATCAGCATGGACTGAAAAAAATGATATGAACACTGCAAGATATGGACCATTTTCTTTTGGAGTTTACAACGCAGCTATTGCGGCTGCAGGTTATAATGGATCAACAAATGTTAACAGTGTTGAATCTTGGGATGGTACAAACTGGACTGAAATTGCTGAAGTAAATAGTGCCAGAAGAAATTCTGATGGTTTTGGAACAGCTACAGATGGATTAATAGCTGGAGGAATTACAGTTACTGCAAATTGTGAAACTTGGAATGGCTCATCGTGGACTGAAGTAGGAAATTTAAACGAAGGAAGAGGTGAGTTAGCTACCAGTGGAAAAGGAACAACTACTGCAGGGATAGTTTTTGGAGGTGAAGAACCTAGTCTAAGTGCGAATACAGAAGAGTGGAATGGCTCAGCTTGGACTGAATTAAATAATTTAAATACAGCTAGAAAAGAATTAGCTGGTAATGGAATTGCAACCTCTGCTTTAGGATATGCAGGTAATACTCCAAGTCCTAAACAAGCCAATACAGAAGCTTGGAATGGAACATCTTGGACTGAAGTTAATGATTTATCTACAGGTAAAAACACATCAGCCGGCGTTGGTGCAAGTGCTGTTTCGGCTATGAATGTGGCTGGTGATGGTCCAGGTGTAACAAATACGGTAGAAGAATGGACAGCAGATAATGCGTTAGGTGATGTAACTTTATCGTAGACTTGACCTTTCTATAAAAAGGTATATATACAGATTAGAAATAATAAAGGAGAAAAATGTCAAAAGAAAAACGTAATATAACTACTAAATTAGAAACCGAGTCTAAATATTTAACTAATATATTAGATAAGGATGATGTTAAAAGTTTTAAGAAATTAATACCTGAACTCCAAGATACTTGGATGAAGAAACAAATGTTTCGTACAGAAACAGAAATGAGATTCTCTGTCTTGTCTGATAACAAATATCCAACTCATGCTGCAAAGTATTGGCAATCAGTAAGAGAACAAAATACTCACTTTGAAAATTTAGTTCATCTATCATTTGATGCTAGAAAAAATGAAGTTGAAATAAAGAAATTAAAAAGAGATATTAAAAAAGAAAAAGATCCATTAGAGGCAGAACTTAAACAAATAGAGTTAGAAGAAAAACTTTATGGTAAAGCAAGTATGGAACTTGTTGCTAAACACCGAATGAGAGAAGTAGCTACTTGGTCTAAACTTAAAAAAGAATTTCATGATGGTTCGTTTGATGATGAAGATGTAAACACACACCAAGCTAAATCTTATTTATTAAGATTTGAAAAACAAAAAGAAACAATAACTCCTGGTACATCACAACCTGAAGTGTTTAATATACTAGGTCAACTAGAGGCTTTAAAGAAAGGCCTTGACGACAAAAAACTATCTTTAGAAAGTAAAAAAACTAAGAAATTAAAATGAAGTTCGACTTCGTTTATTTAGGTCAAACAGTTTTAAAATACCAGGTCCCCCTGGAAATATTCGTAGGTCTTAATGAAATCTACGAAAGACAAAAGAAACAATTACCTAAAGCTAATAAACAGTTAGTTGGTAAAATAGAAGACGAAGTATCTTTATATTATTCAGGTCCCAACAATGATAAGATGCATCAGCATTGTTTTTTACCACAAGATATATTGAAGTGGTTTCATACCATCTTTGATCATTACACAGATTGGAACAAGATAGGTCAAACACAAAAGAATATAAATTCTATTTGGGTTAATGAAATGAAAGCACATGAATATAATCCAGTGCATATTCATCAAGGTAAATTATATACAGGTTTATCTTCTGTAATGATTTTAAAATTACCAAAAGAAACAGGTGTTGAATATTCAGCAGAATCAAAACCCATGAACGGTAGACTTCAAATTATTGGAGCAGCTAATGGACAGTTTGCTAAAACAGACTACTCACCTGAGATGAAGATAGGAGACTTTTATGTTTTTCCTTATGATATGAGACACTGCGTATATCCTTTTAACGGAACAAAAGAAAAAAGAAGAACATTAGTTTGTAATGTAGATGTTGATTACAACCCTGTATCTTCAAGAACTGGATCAGGACAAAACGAATGATACCAAAAATGCCAAGATGGCAATCTTATGTTGCCACAACTACACAACCTATTTTCACACCTGAACAATGTAAAATGATTATTGATGCAGGTCATCAGTGTGCACCTGAGCAAGCTAAAGTTGGTGGAGGCGAAGAAGGTAAACATGATACTAAAAAAAGAATTACAACTATATCTTGGATACCTTTTGATAAATTACCACAGATGTATAGAGTTATTGAAAATCAACTCTCTATCGTAAACTTAAATCATTTCTATTTTGATGGTGTAAGACTTACAGAACCTGCACAATTTACTGTATATCCTAAAAAAGGTTTTTATGATTGGCACATGGATCTTAATGCTTTTGGTCAAGAAGGCCAAAATCCAATACGTAAAATATCTATGACATTGTTATTATCAGATCCATCAGAGTTTACTGGAGGAGACTTATTATTTTCAGAAATGGGAGATAATAAACCACTAGATCTAAAACAAGGACAAGCAATATTTTTTGCATCCTTCTTAAGACACAAAGTAGCTCCAGTTAAAAAGGGGGTTAGAAAATCATTAGTTATGTGGTTTGGAGGACCTCCGTTTAAATGAAATTACAAAGAAAAGTTTTATTTCCAACTCCTGTATATTTTAAAGATATACCTAATGCTAAAGAACTTAATAAATATTTATTTAAAGAAATAAAAAAATGGCATAAAGCAGATCCAAAAGGAGAAACTAAAACAAATTCTGGTTTTGGTTGGCATAGCAAAACAGATATGGATAAAAGAAAAGAATATCAACCTTTAATAGATGAATTATTTAAAATGGCACAAGAATGTAATAAAGATTATGGTATTACAGGTAAACTAGGTCTTGGTAATATGTGGGCTAATATTAATCCTACTTATAGTTATAATAAAACACATACACATCCTAACTCTATGTGGTCAGGTGTATATTATATTAAAGTACCTAAAAAATCAGGTAAGTTATTTTTAGAGGATCCTAGACCAGGGCCTAATACACATATGCCTAGAAGAGTAGATAATATGCCGGAAGCATTATGGAGAGTTTGTGCTTATGAACCTATGGAAGGACGTATGATCTTTTTTCCGTCTTGGCTTCCACATGGTGTTGATATAAATATGAATACAGACAAAGGTGAAAAAAACTGGAGAATATCTGTGTCTTACAATTTTATACAAATATGAGTTTTAAAAAAAATAAATATCAAGTTTTACGTAATACTGTATCTAAAGAAATAGCAGACATAGCTTATAGATATTTACAGATATCAGCAGAAGCAGACAATTGGATGTTAAATAATGGTGTAACACATCCTGGTAATAAACTCGTTGGTAATTTTAACGATCCACAAGTTCCAAACTCTTACGCTAAATATGGTGACAGATTAATGGAAACATTACTTGTTAAAACTATAGCTGTAATGCAAAAGAAGACAGGACTTAAATTAGTACCTACGTATTCATACACAAGACTTTATAGAAAAGGTAATATACTACAAAGACACAAAGATAGACCTAGCTGTGAGATATCTACAACATTAAACCTAGGTGGTGATCCGTGGCCTATATTTATCGATCCTACGGGGTCTAACAACGTCATAGACGAGTATAAAGGTATTCATAAGCCTGGAGCACCCAAAGGGGTAAAAGTTGACCTAAAACCAGGAGATATGCTTATTTACTCTGGATGTGAATTAGAGCACTGGAGAGAGCCTTTTCAAGGTGAATTATGTGGTCAAGTATTTTTACATTATAATCATGCAGATGGAAGGTTTGCAAAAACGAATTTGTATGATAAAAGACCTATGCTAGGAATAGTCAAATAACGTTGAATATCAACGCAATCTAATATAATCTGGAGATCTATGTTACAGAAGATAGGGTTTCAACCTGGTATAAATAAACAAATTACACCTACAACTGCTGAGGGTCAGTGGATAGATTGTGATAATGTTCGTTTTAGATATGGCTCACCTGAAAAAATAGGTGGTTGGAAACAATTAGGAGAAAATGATTTAACAGGAGCAGGCCGAGGTTTGCATCACTTTGTTAATACTCTTGGTAGAAAATACGCAATCATTGGTACCAACAGAATTTTATATGCATATTCAGGTGGTGTATTCTATGACATCCATCCTATCAAATCCACAACAACGCTTTCAAATTCATTCAGCACGGTCAACGGATCACCAACCGTTACAATAACTTTTAGCACAGCACATAATATGTCTGCTGGTGATATTATTTTATTAGATAATTTTTCAGCAATTACTAATTCTAATTATAGTGCAACAGATTTTGACAATAAAAAATTTATGATAACGTCTGTTCCGACTGGAACAACAATAACTATTACAATGGCATCCAACGAAACTGGTTCTGGTGCAACAACTTCTGGGGGTATTAGAGTACAACATTATTATCCTGTAGGACCAGCTGTGCAAGCAAAAGGTTTTGGTTGGGGTTTAGGTTCTTGGGGTGGAGAAGAAGCTGGAGCTTTTACAACAACATTATCAGGTGCAATAAATAGTTCTACGACTTCAGGTATTATATTATCAGATGATACATTGTTTCCAAGTTCAGGTACAAACTTTATATTAATAGGTACAGAAGAAATATCTTACACAGGTATTAGCGCATCAAAAGAATTAACAGGTGTAACAAGAGGTGTAAGAAATACTACAGCTGCATCTCACGGTGCTGGAGACACAATTACTAGTACATCAAACTTTGTAGCTTGGGGTGAAGCAGCATCAGGTGACTTAGTTCTTGAACCTGGTATGTGGTCACTAGATAATTTTGGCGACAAAGCAATTTGTTTAATTCATGATAGTGCTGTGTTTGAATGGAATTCAGTAGCATCTGATGCAACAGAATCAAGAGCAACAATTATAACTGGGGCACCAACAGCGTCACGTCATATGTTAGTATCTACACCGGACAGACACTTAGTATTCTTTGGAACAGAAACAACGATTGGAACACCAGCTACTCAAGATGATATGTTCATTAGATTCTCGGACCAAGAAGATATAAATACTTATACACCTACAGCAACCAATACAGCTGGTACACAGAGATTGGCCGACGGATCACAGATCAGAGGAGCAATCAGAGGTAGGGATGCAATTTATGTTTGGACTGATACAGCATTATTTACACAACGTTTTGTTGGTCAACCATTTACATTTGCCTTTGCACAAGTTGGAACTAACTGTGGTCTTACTGGACAGAACGCATGTGTTGAAGTTGATGGTGCTGCATACTGGATGTCAGAGAATGGTTTCTTTAGATATGCAGGTAAACTAGAATCATTACCATGTCTTGTAGAAGATTATGTATATGATGATATTAATTTAGATTCTGGTAATCAAATGGTATCAGCAGGACTAAACAATTTGTTTGGTGAAGTTATTTGGTTCTATCCAACTTCGTCTTCATCAGTTGTAAATAGAATGGTTGCATATAACTATTTTGATTCATCACCACAAAGACCAGTGTGGACTGTTGGAACTTTAGCTAGAACTATGTGGGAAGATTCTGCAGTATTCGGAACACCACATGCATTAGAATATGATGCAGCTTCAGATAACTCTTTTGATGTTGTTGGTAATACAGAAGGTAAAACAACTTATTATGAACACGAAACAGGAACTGATCAAATTAAAGGTGGAGCGATAACAACGATTACTTCAAGTATTGAATCTGGAGATTTTGATATTACAGCTCAAAGAACGGCTCAAGGACAACAAACAGGTATTGCAACTTTCAAAGGAGATGGTGAATTTTTAATGAAAGTAAAAAGATTTGTACCTGACTTTATTAGTCAAACAGGAACTACTCGAGTAACATTAAATTTAAGAAACTATCCAAACGATAGTCAAGTAAGTTCTTCATTAGGACCTTTTGATATTACTACTGCTACAACTAAAATTGATACCAGAGCAAGAGGTAGAGCAGTTGCATTGAAAATACAAAACACAGGGTCTAGTCAAAGTTGGAAGCTAGGAACTTTTAGATTAGATACGCAACCAGACGGAAGAAGATAATGGCAAAAATTGTACAGGTCATAACTAGACCTTCAAATGAATATGACATACAGACTGCAGAAGCTCAAGTAAGAGACCTGGATGCGATCGTAGAAAAATTAAACTCAACATATCAAGAAGATTTAAAAGAGGAGATAGAAGCATTTAACTTCTTTATAAACTAATGGCTAATCAATTTAAATTTGTAGGTATAGATAATAGTACAACAGGTGGTGCATTAACACCTTTTGGATCAGGCAATCCATTAGTTAGTGAGGTCTATGTAATTAAATCTATTTTAGTTACATCAGCTGGTACACCAACAGTTACAGTCACAAACAATAGTATTACAGCTATAAAATCAGCAGCATTAACAGCAAATGTTACAACAGAATTACTTACTCAACCTTTAGTGGTTGAAGGTGGTAATACCCTAACCGTTCAATCAAGCAGCACAGATTCGTTTGATGTAGCGATTAGCTATCTAAACATTAAAAAGGAGATAACAACATAATGAAAGACATCCCAGTAATAGAACCAAAAGAGATTATAACAACAATAACAAATATGAAAACAGGAGAGGTATATAAGGACGATTCTGAGTGGAAAGCTAAAGGAATTGCTGAGTCTGATATAAGAAAAGATGTCAGAGTTATAATGCCTAGCCTTGATTTATTTGGAGAAACAAAATAAGATAGTAAGATGGCCATAACTAACGCACAACAAGCTAAACAGGTAATGAACGAAGGTAAACCTATGAAAAAAATAAAAGGTCAAGATCATATGTTAGCTTACATCACACCTAATGAGGCAGACAAATTAGTCAAATTAGGCGGTCAAAAAACAATGACTAAAGAAGGGATACCTGCATATCCTGAGTTTGACAATTATGGTTTTAGTAGCCAAGCAGATTTTGATTCTGGAGATGTGTCTAGATCTAGTGATGCTAATGTAAGAGGCGATGCACCTGGTCAAAATAGAGTAACAGCTGAGCAACTTGCTGCAGCAAATAGAGCAGAAGAAAAAGCAGCTCGAGATAAATTATTAAATGAATTAAGAACAACACCTATAGGGAGAAACAAACCACTTAGCACTATCGGACGTATTAATAATAATTTTCAAAGAAACATGAACCTTGATTTAGCTAAAAAAAGAGCTCTGCAAAAACTTGAAGATGTTGAGCAATACGTAGATCCATTTGATGATTACACATTAACAGGACAACAGCAGGCTGAAAAAAGAGGATATACTTTTAATGATCAAGGAGAAGTAACAGGTTATGATAGAGACAAAGCAACTACTTTTGGTTATGATATTAGTGGACAACCAGAAGGACTTAGAACTTTAACAAGCAATAAAGGTATGTCGACAGAAAAAACAAGACCTAATGAATATGATGTTAACTCTACATTAAAAGGCAGATTTGCAATAGGAAATATACTTACTGATGCAATCAGACCTGATACTCAAGTAACAATAGAAAATACTTTAGATAAAATTGGAGGATATCAAACTATTGATCCAAAAGGTAATAAAATGACTAATCAAGAAATATCAGATGCACTAACAGAATTAAAAAATAGAGGTAAGACTCCAGAACAAATTAATCCAAATTCTGGACCAGATGGAGATGCTTATCTTCCTATTATTCCAAGAACCATAGCTGACCAAACAGGAATCATGGACCAAGAAGAAAGTGAATTAGCAAAGATGATGTCTAATAGAACTGCTTATAGATTTATGGCTGATGGTGGTATTATGAATTCAGATGTTGTAGGTGGTGAAATGGATTTTGAATCTGCAAGACAGATGTATGGTCTAGGTAAACTTGTTAAGAAAGTTACAAGATCAGTTAAAAAAATAGCAAAGTCACCAATAGGTAAAGCTGCTATACTAGGACTTGGAGCTTATGGTTTAGGTGGTGGATCTTTTTTTGGAAAAATGCTTCCCGGTGTAACTAGAGGAGGTCAAGGTTTTGGAGGTTTTGGAGGTTTAGATGCTATATTTGGAAATGTTGGAGATATAATTGGTGGTAAAGGAATGGGTGATAAGTTAGCAAAATTTGCTACTAGCAAAGCAGGAAAAGTAGGATTAGGCATAGCTGGAGCATCTTTAGCAGCAGGATTTTTAACACCAGAACAAGAAGAAGAAGCACAAGCAATATCAGATGAAACAGGAATAGATATAGCAGAGATTAGAGCTAACCCTAACAAATACCTAGCAACAAGATTTAAAGCTGAAGGTGGATTAATGAGAACGAAGTATGCAGAAGGTTCAAAAGATTTAGAGAAAAACGCTGAATACAAGGGGTGGAAAAAGATGTACGAAAATAATCCAGATGTAGGCGCGATGCATGAAAATCACAAACAATATTTAAATTTTTATGAGAGAAATAAGAATAAACAAGCAGAAGGTTCAAAAGAACCTGTAGCTAAAGAAACAATGCCTTTATTAGATATGGATGGTATGGAAAAAGACTATAGAGAAGATGGTGGATTTGTACCTATTGGACGTATGGAAAAGGCAGACGATGTGCCTGCAAGGTTATCTAAAAATGAGTTTGTATTTACAGCCGATGCAGTTCGAAATGCTGGTGAAGGAGATATAGACAAAGGTGCGGAAGTTATGTATAACATGATGAAGAACCTCGAATCCGGAGGTGACGTATCTGAAGAATCGCAAGGATTAGAAGGCGCAAGAAAAATGTTTCAAACATCACAAAGACTAGAGGAAGTAATATAATGGCTATTCAACAAGTACAAAATTTACCTGCACAATTTGTTCAAGATCTAGGACAAGATTTAGCAAAACAAGTAGTAGCTCAAACTGGTGTACCCGTTGTATCAACAGGCATAGCTGGTATTTCACAACAACCAGGTGAAGACGCTGCAGCATTCAAAGCAAGACAAGATGCAGCTCAGGCGTTTACAACAAGACAACAAAGTTTATCAGGACTTGCACCACAAGTAGCAAGTCAAGATGCATTACAAACACAAGCACAAAATTTAGCAACCCAAGGTGTAGGATCTTTTGCACCATTTTTACAAGAAGCACAAACTGCAGGCACAGCAGCTGGAACGGCATTAGGTGGAGTAGGTTTAGGAGCAACAGCTTTTCAACAAGATGTACAAGACTTTATGTCCCCATATCAATCACAAGTTATCGATGCTACATTAGCAGAATTTGATCGTAATAAAGCTATACAAGAACAAAGTATACGAGATCAACAAGCAGCTTTGGGTGCGCTCGGCAGTGGACGAGCGGGGGTGCAACTCTCTGAGTTTGGCACAGGAGCTGCGAGAGAACGTGCATTATTACAAGCCGGTCTCTTGCAACAGGGATTCGGTCAAGCACAAGCTGCTAGACAACAAGATATTGCTAATAGAGGAGCATTAGCTACACAACAATTAGGTTTAGGACAATTTCAAACAGGCTTAGGACAATTACAACAACAAGCAACAGGAACAGATATTTCACGTTTAGGTCAGTTGGGCGCACTGAACCAAGCGCAAACTCAAGCAGGTCTTGATGCAACAAGAGAAGCAGCAAGACAAGCTACATTCTTACCGCAAGAACAATTAGATAGATATGCTAATCAAGTTACAGGAATTATGGGAGGTTATCCTGGTTCAACACAAACAACAAACATACCTAACCCAACGCCATTACAAACAGCGTTAGGTGTTGGTACAACACTTGCTGGTATTTACGGTGGACTTAAATCTGCAGGAACAGGCAACTTTACTTTTAACGCACCAAAAATATAATTATGAATAGAACTTTAAGAAGACCGATGTTTAGAATGGGTGGTGCAGCAGAAGGCATTACATCAGGTTTAGATCAACCAAGAAAACAATACAGTAATGGAACTGACCCATATGATAGAGCTTTAAAAACTACTCAAAGAGCTATGGGAGATTTAGAAAAATTTAGAGGTGAAAAATCAGGTTTTATGCCTGGGTCATTATCTAATTTTTTAACATCATTTGGTTTAGATTTATTATCAAGACCTCCTCAAGGTGGTTTATTATCAACAGCAGCTGCAGCAGCTAAAGGACCTTTTCAAACATATCAAGCAGCTACAATGGCTGAAAGAGATGACAGATTTAAATCAGCTGAAGATTTATTCTCTGGTGCATTAGCTTCTGAATATGACATCTTAGCAAAAGAAGCAGGTGCAAAAGGTGATAGTAAAAAAACAGCAGAAGTTGAGAGAGATATAATTCTTAACGCTCAAGATGAAATCTTTAAACAAAGAGAAATTATAAATAAACCAGACTCGACAGAGGCAGAGAAAAAAGCAGCTAATCAAAGTATTAAAGCACAACAAAGAGTTTTAGAAAAAGAACTAGGTGTACCAGCAGAATATAATGCGATTATTAGTAGTCCAGAACTATTTGATGCTGAGATGACAACAGTTGTTAATTCATACAATGCAGCACAAGATAAAAAACGAAAAGAATATTTAGATAAAAATCCAGGTACTGATGTTGAAGAAGTAGCAAAACTGTTTCCAAATATGACAGATGGTAGTGCACAAGCAAGAGCATTAACATTTGAAGACTTAAAGAAAAGATTTTATTACAATGAAGGCGGTAGAGCAGGATACAAATTAGGTAGTGAACCTATGATGGAATCTGTTGTTGAAACAAAAAAAGAAACAGGTGAAGTACAAGACTTATCTTACACAGAACTTAGAGCAAGACTACCACAAGAAATATCAAATGACATTGTACAGTTATTATCACAAAGTAAACAAGCTTTGATGGACTTTGCAAATATTCAAACAGGCGAAGACATCGCATCATTTAATCAACAATACGACGTAAATTTGACATTACCACAGGGGGCGTAGATGGAACCCTTTAATAAGAATAAGATTATTCTAGATAAAGATACAGTATCAAATACATTAACTTCTTCTCTAAAAAAAACACTTACTAAACAAAAGAAACCTGTAAAGTTTACCTGGAAGGGTGCTACTGATCTTGTGTTTTCTATGAGTAATACTCCATTTAAGCTTCAAAGCATACAATCTTTAATGGACCCGAGCAAACCAAGAATATCAGATATAATTGAAGGAAGAACGAAACCACAAGAAAAAGATTATATTGATTTTTTTGAAGATATGGAAAAATCAATATTTGGTGCAGCGCAGAATATTGGTTATTCAATAGGAGATCTTTTAACAACAGGAACCGACCTTGCTCTTGATACAAATCTTACAGAAAAATTAGATAAAATTTACGAAGAAAATAAAATAGCTGATCCTGAAACATTACTTGGAACAGTGAACAAAGTTCTTATTGAATATGGTGCGCCAGGTGGTGCTGTGTTTAAAATAATGAACAGAGCTAAAAAGTTATTTAAAGCTAAGAAAGTTAAAGACGCAAATGCAGCTGCAGCAGCTGTTGGTGCAGGAACAAAAACAGTTAATCTTGCAAAAAGAGTTGGTTACATGGCAACAGCTTTTGGTGCAACAGACTTTATTGCTTCAGGTGCAAGACAAAGAGCTGGTGACGAACCACTGATCATGAAACAAGAAAGTGAAGAAGGTTTAGAAGGTAGAGATTTAGCACTTGCAAGATTTAGAAATAAATTAAGATTTGGTGCTGAGGGTACATTAATAGGTGGCGCTTTTCCTTTACTAGGTAAACCACTTGCAAAGATTGCAACAGTTGGTGCGAAGTATGGTATCATGAAACCAGCAGGTTATGCATTAACGGGTGTTGATACATTAGTTGTTAGGCCTGCAACATATCTTTTAGCAAACATTCCTGGGTCTGCAAAAGCAGGTAAAGCGATTAGAAATGCAAGTTCATATGCAATTGATAAAGGTTTATCAACGGTCATGACTGGTAATCCTACAAAACAATTACCAGCGTTTGATCAATGGAGAATGTTTTCTACAAAAAGTAAAGACCCATTACAAGCACGATTAAAAAAAGTAGATAATTTTTTATCTGGATTTAGATCTCTTGGTAAATATACAGGTCAAAGTTTTAATCTTACATCAGGTGCAAAAAGAGAAATAAAAGCTAGATCTAGAACAATAGAAAAATATTTAGAATCTATAGAAAAAAGATCATATAATTTAGCTAAAGGTTTTGAAGGTATGTATAATACTGCAAGCACCTCACCTGCGAGTAAAGATTATTATTTAGATCAAGTGCTTTCATATCTAAAAGGTCAAACAAAAAAATCTGAATTACCAAAAGCATTACAAGAAACAGCTGAAAACTTAAACAAGGAATTAATAAATACTAAACAAATATTTGGTGAGCTATTACCAAGCGGAGATCTTAAAAACTTTTTACTTAATAATGTAAAAACTTATATGAGAAAATCTTTTTCTATATTTACAAATCCAGAATACATGCCAGATAAAAAATTAAAAGAGGGTGCGAAGAATTGGATATTAAATAACGTCGTTAAAAGAAACAAAGATTTAAGAGAGTCAGCATTAAGTTTAAAAACACCTAAAATGTCTGACGCACAAGCATTAGATGCTTACGCGGATTCTTTAGTACATAAAATTTTAACTAATACAAAAACAGATGGTATTGATCCATTAAAATTATTACAACAAGTATCTAAAGATCAATTAAGATCAGACAAACTAATTAAAACAGGAGAAGAATTACCTGATGCAATTAAAAAATTATTAGGTGAAGAAAATAATTTAAAAGCATCTGTATTACAAACAACATCACATGCTATCACACAAGCTGTAAACAAACAGACCTTAGATAAATTAGCTAAAGTAGGTTTGAACGAAGGTTGGTTATTTAAATCAGAAGCAGATGCAATTGCTAAAAATGCATTTGATGCACAAAAAATTGGAGAACTAGCAAATCTCGGTATATTAAAAACCGGTATGTCAAAACTTTATGCAACAGCTGACATGGCCAAAGCAATCAAAGGAGCTCCAGGTAAACTAGATGGACTATTACAAAGTTCTGCATATAGAAATATGTTACAACTTAAAGTAGCAACGCAGTTTGGTAAAACAGTATTATCTCCTGCAACACAGGTTAGAAACGTAACTTCTGCTAGTATGTTTCCACTAGCTAACGGACATATAGGTGGGAGATCTTCTGTAACCGAATCTATTAAAATGGTTATGGATGATATATTTGGCGCAGGAAAAGTTATTGATGAGGCTAAATTTATTAAAAATTTAGAAAATAAAATACGTCTTGGTGTTATTGATGAAAACATTGTGGCGTCAGAATTAAAAGCTGTACTAAAAGATATACGTGCAGGAGCTAAAGTAAAAAATTTAGACAGTTTAATATCTCAGTTATCAGAAACAAGAATGTTAAAAACAGCAACAAGAGTATATGCTGGAGGTGATAACTTGTGGAAGTGGTATGGTCACGAGTATGTAAAATCACAAATGAAATCTATGTACAGAAATGTAGATGACATTGCAAAATGGACAGAAGAAATTGTAGGTAGAAAATTTGATAGGTTCAACACATTTACAAACAAATTAAAAACATTTGATGATGCCATAGACGAAGCAGCAGCATGGCAGATTAGAAATACATATCCAACGTATAGTAAAGTTCCCGAAGTAATTAAAAATTTAAGAAAACTACCATTTGGTAATTTCGTATCGTTTCCTGCAGAAATGATTAGAACAACATATAATATATTAAGTTTAGGAATGAAAGAAGCTACATCTTCAAACGCACAGTTAAGACAGAACGGTTATAGAAGATTAATGGGAGCTTTAGTTACATTAGGAGGTGCAGAAAAAGGAGTATCCACACTAGCTCAAAATTTAACAGGCATCACTAACGAACAAATAGAAGCATATAAAAGAAGTTTATCAGCCCCTTGGGATTCAAGAGCTGCAATTATACCTATTAATAAATGGAAAGACGGCATTGGTAAAGCAATCAACTTCTCATATTTCAGTCCATACGACGTAGTAAAACAACCTTTTAGTGCCGCGTTAAAAACATTAGAAGAAGGTAAATTAAAACAACAAGATGCAGGTGACGTAGCATTTGAATTAATGTTAGGTGCAGACGGACCAGTAAGAAAATTACTAGATCCGTTTATATCTGAAGCAATTTTCTTTGAAAAAGTATCTGATGTCTTACCAAGAGGTTTAATTATTGGTGGTAGAGGAGGAGAAACTAAAACAGGAAAAAAAGTATATTCAATTACGGACGATGGATCAGAAGCTTTTATGAAAAGTTTAGGTCACATAATAGAAGGTGTTCAACCGACAGCAATTACAACTGCGGGTAAACTTTTACAAGGAGTTGAAAAAGATATTAAAAGAGGTGGGACTCCTGTAACACTAAGAGATGAATTACTTGCATTATTTTCAGGAGTTAGAATAATTAATGTGAACGTGCCACAAGCTGTTCAATATAAAGTAACAGATTATAATAATAAATTTAGATCAGTTACAACAACAGAAAAATTATTTAGTTTAGAAAATTATCAAAATAGAGGACCACTTGTAATGGCTAATGAATTTAGACAAATTCAAGATGAAACATTAAAAGTAAACAAAGACTTTCATTTAATTTTAAAAGATGCATTAGAAACAGGTGTTCCAAAAAAAGAACTTTTAAAAATATTAAGAAAAAGAAGAATAAGTTATGCTAAAGCTAAAAAATTATTAGACGGTAAAAACATACCTTATACTGCGTATGACGAACGTATGAAAAAAAGAGTTAAAGAGGCAGAAAAAGAAGCAGTAAGACGAGGCGACGGTGAAACAGTAAACAAAGAATACTTTTATCCTAAAAAATTATTTAGAGATATATTAAGAGAGTATAAAAACAAGAGTATTAAAATGAATGAGCCGCAAGAATCAGAACTAGATGAATTAAGAAATTATTTAAAAGAAAAAGAGAATGAGCCTGTAAGTTCATTACCTAATCGAGAACAAACAACACAATTAGCAGAGGTGCAAACACCACCGTTACCTCAAACTAGTATGCCAATAGTGCAACAAACAGCTCAATTAAGAGACCCAAATACTAACTTGACACGAACACAGACTGCTTTATTATCTCCAGAAGAACAAGTTATTGCGAGTAGGA
>WLWF01001321.1_pt1 | contig 20721 bp, 36 predicted proteins | sample 6718331 | NCBI WGS metagenome assembly WLWF01 (sample SAMN12718692, study PRJNA515312) | sponge metagenome | isolation source: marine sponge | host: Mycale hentscheli | place: New Zealand: South Island, Marlborough, Capsize Point | collected 2003-05-01
TGATAATGATAGTGGATAAGCGTATATTAGTCTACAGGTAAATCAAAGCAGGGAGAAAAATGCATACTGATAGAAAATTTATTGACACAAAAGAACTAGCCAAAAGGTGGGGTAGAAGCTCCAGAACCTTAGAGAATTGGCGCGGTAAACAAGTTGGCCCTACATATTACAAGATCGAAGGTAAGATCCTTTACGACATAGAAGATGTAGAAAACTTTGAGACTGGTTCAAGGGTGTTATACAGTGCCTCACGCGATATTTAGTCCCTCATCATCTGACCGATGGTTTAATTGCCCGGCAAGTGCGTACCTGAATTATTCAGCAGAATACTCAGTCAATATCGCAGCAGCTACCGGGACATTAATCCATGAGATGTGTGAGATGCTATTAAAAGGCAGACTCAAAGATATTACTTTAGAAGAGTATTGGCTCGGTAAAGTTGTTGATATAGAAGATTTCCAAATAGAAGTAACCGAAGACATGATTAAATGTGCTGAAGTTTATGTGGAGTACATCTTTAAAAGAAAAGAAGAACTTAACGCTACCATGGTTATTGAAGAGAAAGTCTTCATGGATGAAATCTCTGATAAATGTTTTGGTACTGCTGACTGCATCTTAATAGCTGAAGATCGTATCTGCGTTATAGATCTTAAATCTGGTAAGTGGCCTGTTGAGGCTGTTAAAAATAAACAGTTAAAAATTTATGCTATTGGTGCTTTTTTAAGATATGGCGATCAAGATGCAGATATAACAATAGAAATGACTATTGTCCAACCAAGATTAAAAAACGCTATCAAGACACATGAAATTTCTTCTCCCAATCTAATGCATTGGGCGGACACAGATCTGAAACAAGCAACTGATGCTTGTGATGAAGAAAATCCAAAACGGGCGGCAGGGGATCACTGTAGATTCTGTGCTGCTAAACCAGAATGTAATGAATATAAAACTAAGCTAGGAGAGAAATATGGCTAAAGAAAAGAAAGAACCTGTGTTGTCTTACAGCATAGGAGATGAAGAACACACGCTGTACGAGAGCGATATCACACCAATGATAGAACCCTTGTATGACAAAGTGTCAGCAACACTTAAGTTGCAGAGGATTGTCCATGATTTTTTTAATGGAATCATAGATGAGAAAATAAACGCACTGCATCATTTAGTGCATAACAGTGAGGGAGAAAAATGAGTGTATTAGATAAAGTATTATCCAAAGCAAAAATGAAACCACCGATTATTTGCTTGTATGGTAAAGGTGGTATTGGTAAAACTACATTTGCATCAACTATGAACAGTCCAATTATTGTTCAATGTGAGGATGGTATTGGTAAGATTGAATGTCCACATACTGGCGTTGCAAAAACATATGGCGAGTTTGAAGAATATCTTTTGGCATTACTTAATGACTCACACCAATTTAAAACAGTGGTCGTGGACAGTTTGGATTGGTTAGAAAGATTAATTAATGACCATGTATGTAAAGAAAATGGTTGGGCGGATATCTCTGCACCTAGCTTCGGAAAGGGTTATGGTGCTGCATTGGTTGTATGGAAAGACTACTTAGATATTCTTACCAGATTGCGTAATGAAAAAGGCATGACTATTTTGCAAATTGCACACAATGAAGTTAAGCGTTATGAAGACCCATCTAATGATCCACATGATAAGCATCAGATTAAACTTTACAGAAAAGCTGCTGACTTAGTTGTTGAACACGCTGACTGTGTGTTCTTTGCCAACTATAAAACTGGTGTTGTGCAAAAGAAAAATGCCAAAGGCGGTATGTCTACACAGGTATTGCAAGGCGATAGAAAAATTTACACTCAGGAAGCACCTGGTTACCATGCCAAAAATAGATATGGTCTTCCTAGTGAAATGGATTTTGATTGGCCCACGATTCGTGAGGCGATGATAAAATGAGTTTGTTAGGAGAGGTTGAGGAAGCAAAGTTATTACTTGGAGAGATGCGAGAAAAGTTAAATACTTTTATCGATAAAATCAATCCAGACGATAACTCATTGCCACTTGACGGATTACACAGATTCATAATTTTGGAAACGGATTGTGAGGACATGGTTGATTATTTATCTGACTATGATTCTTATGACCCAGGTTAATTTTTATAAAAGGGAAATAATATGACGGACTTAACGCAATATAACAATGGCAACGCTTTTGATGCCAACGAAACGGAATCTACTGGTAAAGGCTTAGAACCCGGTAGATACACCATGCACTTTGCTGGTGATGAAATTATCAATGGTAAAAACAATTGGGTAGCCCTAAAAATGTTTTTTGAAATCGATGGTTCTACAATCGTTATGAATACAACATTTACTTTAGGATCAGATAACCCCAAAGCTGTAGAGATAGGTGATATATCACTTAAGCTCTTATTAAAAGCAATGGGCGTTACATCCATGAAAAATACTGATGAGTTAGTAGGCAAATCAGTTTCAGGACAACTCATCAGAGACCCTGACAATGAGCGTTATCTCAAGATAGACCAAAACTATGGAAAGAATTGGCAACCTGTCGAAGAGGCTAAAGCACCTACACCTGCAGCTAAACCTGTAGAGGAAAACAAAGAAGACGATCTTGGCGACAAGATTCCTTTTTAATCCATTAGTATCGAAACCCTCGTTGTGTGCTTACTGTAAAGCACCAGCGAAGGGTTTTGTTTATGGTAAGGATGAAACATGGTTTGGTGCGTGTAGCATGGCTCATTTAAAGAAAGTGCGCGAGGGTGGGAGACTCAAGAATGTTGCACAGATGAGTAATGAGGGTTTAGACTACGCAATCAAACAAACTAAAGACACCTATCTCACGATAGCCAAGGACACAGGTTCTTATGTTATGCACGAATGGGATAGAGAAAAGAGAGAGTTGCTTTTTGGTAAAGCAATAAGGGAATACCTGAATTGGGCCAACGAACAAGCCGAGACAGGACAATTAGAGAGAACACTAAGAGATGGATCTGACTAAATATTATGGAGAGAAAGGCCTAGTCATAGATAAGAATTTTACTTTTGCCATCCAAGGCAATAGTACAGATGATTTAATGCGAGAGATGAACAACCAAGGTTTGGTTGTCAACCATTTAGATTTAACGGGTGCAGTCACAAGAGTTCCTGTTAGAGCAGCACCAAGCGTAAAGCCTGATACCGGGAATCAAAAGTCTGGTTGGTATGTATGCAACGAGTTATCTGGTAATTACTTTGCAACTTATGGTAACTGGCGTACCGGGGAACAGCACAAATGGTCTAGCATTAATACCAATGAACTTACGCCCATTGACCGCCAAGCATTACAAAAACAAATGGATGAAGCTGTTAAGCGGGCTAATGAAGCGAAGCAGATTAGGCACAATGAAGTAGCTGTAGAAGTTCAAGAAAGGTATAAGAAATGTCAGCCAGTTATAGCGCATGAGTATTTAAAAAGTAAAAATGTAAAAAGTTATGGTCTAAAACAATTAAACGATCATTTAATAGTTCCAGTTTATTCTCCAGCAACAGGAGAGTTGCGTAGTCTACAGTATATTGACAAGAAAGGAGAAAAAAGATTTGTCAGTGCCAGTGAGATTAAAGGTAATATTTTTTTAATTGGTTGTGAGATAGGCCAACTTGCCACACAAGAACAGTTGGTTGTGGTTGAAGGTTATTCAACTGCGGCAACAGTTTTTGAGTCTACGAAGATACCAACAGTTTGCGTATTTTCAGCGAACTTTACGCTGGAGGCTGTGAGTAATATTAGGAAGATATCTCAGGCTCGTTTATATATAGCCCTAGACAACGATGAGAGTGGCGTGGGCGAGAGGAAAGCTAAAGAGGTAGCATCTGCTATTCCTAACAGTTTTGTACGCATACCGAGTGCGAGAGGAGACTATAACGATATGGCCCAAGAACATGGGTTAGACCGGGTTAAATATGAAATACTTAATCTGGGTTTGGGGATCACTCAACACCCTATTCGCAGCTTGGTCAAAGAACCACCACCGAAAGAATGGTTGGTTGACAATTTATTAGAGAAATCAAAACCAGCACTCTTAGCATCTATTGGTGGAGTGGGTAAATCTATGATGGCATTAGATCTTGCAATTAAGATTAGCCAAGGGCAAGGCAACTGGTTTGACCATCCAATTACCAAAGGCGGCAATGTTGTTATTATTAGTGCCGAGGATGACTTAGTTGAGATGCACAGACGAATCAATGCGTTAGATCCACACAACAAACGCTTTGATGCGCCTTATGATGTTTATGCTTACACAATACCAGATCAACCCAAACCCTTAACATTAATTAACGATACATCGGCTGGTATGGGCCTAACACCACAGGCACAGGAGCTGTTAGCAGAATTAGAAACCATACCTAACCTTGAACTGGTAGTGATTGACCCCATACAAGCAGTCTGTGGCTCTGCAAAGATCAGTAGCGACAATGAAGCCGGGCAGATGTATGGTCAATTGGCTGCCTCGATATCAAGTAAGTTTAAAACCACCTGTTTAAGTATTCACCACATGAGTAAAGCTGCATTACAAGCAGACGATGATCCAATTCAAATTAGAGGAAAAATCAGAGGGGCCTCAAGTCTCGTCGATAGTCACAGGTGTGTACTAGCTCTGTGGATGGGTGAGGAAGAAGAAGCAGAACGCATTTGTCTGGACAACGAAGTGGAGTTCGACAGATTAAGAGTAGTCAAGGGCGCGGTGGTGAAATCAAACAGCAGTGAGGTTGATACCAAAACCAAAACCTTGTTTAGACGGGAGGCTGTCTTAGAGCCTTATAAAGAAACATTTAACTTTGGAGAGTTTTAATATGATTAATTACCCATGCGGATGGTTTGATGTAGAACAATTACCTGGAGGTAAAGAATGAAATGTTTTAATTGTAATGCCAATATGGAAGTGGTGAAAGAAACAGATATTAGTTATTACAACGACTGTTTTAATCTCAAGATTACTTTTGAATGTAAAGAATGTGGAGCTGTAGCAAATGCCTATCCACCTAAAGATGATAACCAGAAGGTGAGTCATGGCAGGTAAAGGTGACAAACCTCGCCCCGGGACATACAGCCAAGAGTATCGAGATAACTGGGACAGGATATTTAATAAGAAAAAGAAAAAGGAGAGCAAGGATGCTAATAAAAATCCAAGTAAGTGAACAAGAAGTGCAACTCATCATTGATGCACTCGCAGAGCATGGTAAACCATTGGTCAATAAACCAAAACAAAACTCTGAGGAGAAAAGAAAACTCAGGGCCATAGAGAATATTATTCACCAATTATGGCTCGGTAATCAAAAGTAACTATGGTAAAAATGGGACACAACTATAGTAAATATGTCCCAAACTATAGTAAATATGGGACACAACTATAGTCAAACTTACTATAATATCCATAACATAACATATGTTATAGGGTGGTGAAATGCTAAACGCATTTACACCCCCCAAAATGAGAGAGTAAATGAGAAGAAAAAACGAACACGATAAATACTGGTGGCTAGTGCCAGGTGAAGTTGATAATGGGCGCGAGAGTGGGCTAGTTCCACTCTCACTCGCGCGGGCGAGTAAAGACTTCAATAAGGTGCGTAATATTGTTTGGAAGTGGTATCGCTGGGAAGTAGCTAGTCGAACTGATCTGAGCGCGAGTGCCAAGCTTTTTGGCTGGTCACTAGCGGAAAGATGGCGATATGAGTCGTTCTCTTCACACGATGCTCTGAACTACTATACGCAGATGGTAGGACTGAATAGAAAAACCTGTGGGCGGGCGTTGCAGGAGTTGAGCGATGCTAACCTAGTTTGGATCGTATTAGAGGATGAGAAAAAGCGATTAAAGAAAAGCCAGGCGCGTGGGCGGAAACATTTTCTGTTGGTGGGCCTAGGTCACTATTTAGGGGAAGGAGAGTAGCAACCTATTTAATGGCCCGTGTTTTATAAAATAACTTTTCCGTTTTTCAGGACTTTACCCATCTTGTGTCCGTTGTAGGATATCAAAAGCCAATTGCCCTCGCTGTCCTCTTTGGAGTGTTTTCTGCTTGGGTATTCTAATTCACCCTTGAGTCCATAGACACTTCTCATGTGTCCTATGTATTTATATTCTGCTATTTCGTATGACATTACATATTCTCCCAATGTTTAATGATTAGCCATAGTATTAATATTACAGCGAACCAAATTAAAAAACCAATACCAAAGATGTAACCGATGATCTCAATCATTTAAACCTCGGTAATCAGTTGTGGTTTTTCTGCGCTTATCTCTTGGATACTCTGTCACCACACGCCCAGATTCATACCAAGTTTGTATCCTCCCGGGGCGAATGTCGATTGCTTTGATTTGCTTATCTAACGCTTCAGTTTTTAATATCTCTCGTTGCTGCTCTACTTTGTCGCTGTGCTGTGTCATTTTATCTCCTTGGTTTTATAGCTTTTTAAAATTGATTTATTTTTATTAATAATGTCCTGGAATTGTTTAGCACTAATTCCAAGATCGGTTAATACATCAAGGGCCTCAGCATTAATCAATGCGTTGAAGTGTGGATGCGTTAAGATCTTATTGATCGCCTCATGTTCTTGGCGGTTGATCTTTGGCTTTCTAAAGTTGTATCTGGTTACTGACATTACGCTATCTCCTTTTGTTTTGCTCTACGCTCTCGCGCACCCTTGTTGTTGGCTTGTCTTGTATTCTCATTCTCCCATGCAAACCATTTCTCTATCAGAGCTGTCTTTAACTCTGCTTTGGTAAATGGCGTGTCGTTGGTAAGTATCTCGATGTCATTTGGTTTAATGATCTTGGTTTTATAACCATGCCAAATTTCTCGCTTGAGTTTAAAGCTGCAATTACGATTGTAGTAAACATGAACTTGAGCATTGTTTCCCCAAAAGTTGTCCGGGTCTTTCCAATCATTTGACCAACTACTATTGTGTTCACCTTCGTCTAAATAAGTCTTTATATCTTCCATTACATTACTCCCTTAATAATGATTACCAAAGCCAACACAGTCGCTATGACGAAGATTATGTTCTCAGTCATCTCACGAGCTACATCAGTCCATGGTTTTGGTTGTTGTGGTTTATGCAGTTTATGTGCAAAGTCTTTCATTTATCTCTCCTATTAAATGGTAGCTTTCCCTGGCTACACAATGATTATAGCAAATAGACTACACTATGCAACTCTTTTCTACACTATTACCAATAACAAGATAATTAATTTGTTTTCAATAAACATTTATTAACTTAGAATATTTACATGGAGAATAGAGAGATAGTGTACAAAAATGTTGCTGATTTAATTCCTTATGCAAGGAATAGTCGCACACATGATAAAGACCAGGTAAGTCAAATTGTTGCAAGTATTAAGGAGTTTGGTTTTACCAATCCTGTTTTAATTGATGATGAAGGCTTAATCATTGCTGGTCATGGTAGAGTTCAGGCTGCACAAAAACTAAACCTTAAAACTGTTCCAACTATATGTTTGGATTACTTAACCGAAGCACAAAAGAAAGCCTATGTCATAGCTGACAATCGATTGGCTTTAAATGCTGGTTGGGACTTTGATATGTTAAAGGTTGAACTAAATGATCTTAATGACTTGGAGTTTGATGTTTCTTTGCTTGGTTTTGATGATAGAGAGATCAACGACATACTTGCTGATCCTACTGAAGGCTTAGTAGATGAGGATAGCACTCCAGATTTAGTTGAAGATCCCATAACAGTGGAAGGTGATATGTGGCTGCTTGGTAATCACAGGCTTATGTGTGGTGATAGCACAAGCATTGATGCTGTGGATAAGTTAATGGATGGTAATAAAGCAGATATGATGTTTACTGATCCTCCTTACAATGTTGCTTTTAATGGTCGTAGTGGTAAGTTTGATGTTATCAAAAACGATGACTTAGAAGAATCAGAGTTTAATAATTTCATTGACTCGTTTATATCTATTGTAAAAACCTTAGACCTAAACACTTATTACATTTGTTGTAATTGGGCATTTTATGGAATATTGGAATTAAAATTAAAACCAAAATCATGTATTGTGTGGGCTAAAAATGTGTTTGGTTTGGGGAAGGGATATAGACATCAGCATGAGTTTATACTTTTTGATGGTTTTATTGATGCAACGATTACAAATGAATCAGATCTTTGGAACATAGCAAAAGATAGTAAGTACAAACATCCAACACAAAAACCAGTAGCACTATCTGAACGAGCTATTACAAATTCATCTAAACCTAAAAATAAAGTCTTGGATTTATTTGGTGGTAGTGGCTCTACATTACTTGCTTGTGAGAAACTAGATCGTTCAGCTTACTTAATGGAGTTAGATCCAAAGTATTGCGATGTCATAATACAAAGGTGGCAAGAATTTACTGGTCAAAATGCAGTGCATTTAGATTCAAATAAAACTTATAATGAGTTAATTAACGATATAAATGATGGATAAACCTAGAAAAAAACCCGGAAGAAAGCCTGTTGTTATTGATATCGATAGGGTTGAACAACTTGCGGCTCAAGGTCTTGGGCCTTATCAAATTTCCCGCGCTTTGGGGATTTCTTGGGACACTTACAATAAAAATAAAAAGAGAAGTTTGGAATTATCGGAAGCTATAAAAAGGGGAGAGGCAAAAGGTTTGGCGCGAGTTTCAAACAGTTTGTTCAAATCCGCCAACGAAGGCAATGTGACGGCCCAGATCTTTTACTTAAAAAATAGAGATTCAAAGTCCTGGAGTGATAGGCAAGAGGTAAATCACAACTTAAATCTAGCTGAAATACTTAGTTCTGCAAAAACTAGGGTGATTGATGGCAAAGTCGTAGAAGATCAACTAGATTCACAACAAGTCCTTACAAAGGACTCGTTGCCAACCAAAAATACGAGCTAGGCGTGGGAACTCTCTCATCTCCCTTACTGTATCCATGTCACGACCGGGCAGCTCGGCAAGATCTACTCTCCGATCTTGCAACCCCCCCGGTCACTTTTTCCGCGGGGGCTAAAAATTTAGAACACTTGCACTAAAATTTTTTAATTTTTTTTTATGAAATACGACCCAAAACAAGAAAAGCAATTAATGACCGAACTATGGTCAATAAATATTAAAGATGATCCATATAACTTTGTTAAGTTTGCTTTCCCATGGGGACAAAAAGACACCCCCCTCGAACATTTTGATGGGCCTCGTAAGTGGCAAGAAAAAATTTTGCGAGATATTACAACGCATATACAAAGAAACAGCAGTATAGAGTTACCAGAGATGTTCAGATTGGCTGTAGCATCTGGTCGTGGTATTGGTAAATCAGCATTAGTAGCTTGGTTAATCATTTGGATGCTTTCAACAAGGCTTGGCGCAACCATTATTGTTACCGCCAACACCGAACAGCAGCTTAGAAGTAGAACTTGGGCTGAGTTAGGTAAATGGCTAACGCTTTCAATAAATTCCCATTGGTTTCAAAAAACTGCTACTACAATTAAACCTGCTGGTTGGTTTGAAGAAGCGTTAATTCGCGACCTAAAGATAGATACTGGGTACTATTATGCACAAGCGCAGTTATGGTCAGAAGAAAACCCAGATGCTTTCGCTGGTATTCACAGCTCCTACGGAGTTTGTTTAATCATGGATGAGGCATCAGGTATCCCCGCGCCCATCTACTCGGTTTCTGAAGGTTTCTTTTCTGAACCAACCAAAGATCGTTATTGGTTTACTTTCTCCAACCCGCGCAGAAATACTGGGCCATTTTATGACTCTTTTCATAGCAAACGCTCATTTTGGAAGTCGCTGCAAGTAGACTCCCGCACAGTCGAAGGCACTGACCAAAAGCTATTTCAAACCATGATTGAACAATATGGCGAGGATTCAACAGTCTCCCGCGTTGAGGTTATGGGTGAGTTTCCAAAAGCTGACGATGATACTGTTATTTCTATGGAACTTATACGCGCAGCAGTAGATCGTGATGTCGCCCTCACCGCCAGCGAACCCATAGTGTGGGGTTTAGATGTTGCCCGCTTCGGTGGCGATAATTCTGCTTTGTGTGTGCGCCAGGGTAATACAGTTTTAGAAATAAAATCATTTGCCTCTATGGATTTAATGCAACTTTGTGGTGTGATTAAAAATCGCTACGATGATGCAACTGTCATGGAACGCCCACAAGAAATATTAGTGGATGTCATTGGACTTGGCGCGGGCGTGGTGGACAGACTAAGAGAACAAGATTTACCAGTGCGTGGAATTAATGTCTCTGAGTCACCAAGCAGTAGAAAAAATTATTTGAACTTACGCGCTGAGTTATGGTTTGCGATAAAAGAATGGTTGGCGCAGCGTGATTGCCGACTTCCTATTGATGATGAGCTTGTATCAGAATTAGCTGCGCCTCTCTATAAATATACATCCACTGGTAAGATAAAGATAGAGTCAAAAGAAGAAATGAAGAAAAGAGGAATTAAATCCCCGGACAAAGCAGATGCACTTGCATTAACCATGGCAAGTTCTGCCGCAAGTTTTAGTGGAAGCGAGAGTGTTTTCGGTTATAATTTCAAAAAACCTTTAAAATCTCGAATCATTCGAGTGGGATAGTTTTACATGGCAAAAGATTACGAAGACAAAATGGAAGATGTGGTTAGTGCAGAAACTGACATGGAACATCTTGCTGGTGTTATTAAATCAGAGATGGATGATGCAAAAGATTTCATTCATCAAGTAGGTGCAGAACGAGCAGAGTCAACCGAGTATTATCTTGGTGAACAACCACAAGCACAATCTAGTATGCAGTCTGAATTTGTTTCGACTGATGTTAGAGACAGCGTACTCTTTATGTTGCCATCTATTATGCGTACATTTTTTGGTACTAAAAAAATTGTAGAATTTGTACCGCATGGCCCGGAAGATATTGCTATTGCAGAACAACAAACCAATTATATTAATTACATCATTCAAGAAAAAAATCCTGGCTTTCAAGTTTTATATGATGCGTTTAAAGATGCTTTGGTTAGAAAGAGTGGTTTTGTAAAAGTTTTTTGGGATGATTCTGTTACCGCAACAACGAGCGAATACACAGACTTAGATCCTGTTTCATACCAGGCCTTGGTACTTGATCCGAATGTAGAAATTGTTAAAGAATCTGTCACCATGGAAACCATTACACAAATGGATCCTATGACCGGTGAAGAGGTTACGCAAGAAATTCCAGCTAAGTATGATGTCACTATTCGTAGAGTTAAGGCTAAAGACCAAGTGTGTATTGAATCCATACCACCAGAAGAAGTATTAATTTCAAGAAATGCTAGAGACTTAGATTCCGCATCTTATGTGGCTCATCGCATGATTAAATCTGTTTCTGATTTAGTTGCTATGGGTTATGACCAAGAAGAAATGGAACAGTATGCTTCACAAAACTCAAGTGCAGTAGATCCCGAAGCCTTTGAAGAGGTTGAGGCAAGAAACCCATTTGACAATATGATTTACCCGGACAGAAATGATTCCGGAGCAAAAGAAGTTTTATACATAGAACATTATTTATTTTATGACTTCGATGGCGATGGCATCGATGAAAGAATTAGAGTTTGTACTGCCGGTGATGGTGTTAATGTGCTGAATGTAGAGCAATGGGATGATCTTCCTATTACTATGTTTTGCCCTGACCCTGAACCACATACTGCAATCGGTTCGTGTCCAGCAGATTATCTTAAACCTATCCAGGCCGCAAAATCACAGATTATGCGAGATACTCTTGACTCATTAGGACATTCTATCTTTCCTCGTATGGCTGTCGTTGAAGGTCAAGTCAACATTGACGATGTACTCAATACAGATATTGGACAACCCATACGAGTTCGTGCCCCTGGGATGGTCCAACCCTTTACAGTACCCTTCGCTGGTAAAGAGGCTTTCCCTGTTCTTGGATACTTAGATGAAGCAAAAGAGAATAGGACTGGTGTGTCAAAAGCATCTGCCGGTTTAAATGCAGACGCATTGCAATCAAGCACCAGCACAGCAGTATCCGCTACCATGTCAGGAGCACAAGGCCGAATAGAAATTATTTGCAGACATTTTGCAGAAGGCGGAATGAAGCAATTGTTTAAACTTACCAATAATCTAATTATCAAACATCAAAACGCACAAGATGTATTTAGACTCGAAGGTCAATTTATTCCTGTTGATCCTAGATACTGGGAATCAGATAAAGACATGGTGGTTAATGTAGCTATCTCTAAATCTTCCGACCAAGAAAAATTCGGCATACTTACACAGATGGCACAAAAACAAGAACAAATACTACAAACACTTGGGCCAAGCAATCCATTGGTATCTTTACAACAATACTCTAATACACTTACAAGAATGATTGAACTTGCTGGATTTAAAGATGCAAATAGCTTTATTAATACAGAAGTTCCGCCTATGCCACCAGCACCACCGGAATCACAACAACCGGATGCGGCTACTATGTTGGCACAAGCAGAAGCCATGAAAGCACAAAACCAGGCACAAAAAGCTATTATTGATGCAGAGACAGCTCGAATGAAAATTATCATGGACGATGATAGAAACAGAGATGAGACTGAAGCACAGATTAGACTTAAAGCCGCAGAATTAACTGCTAAATACGGAGCACAAGTCAACATTGCAGAGATCAATGCTATTATGGAAAGAGATCGTGAAAACATTAGGCAAACTCAAAAAGATCAGTCTCAAGGACTATTTACTGGTAATGGCAATCAAACTATATAACCTAGAAGTTTTAGTTGACGATCTAGTTTATGTCGGTAGTGATATTAGAGCCAAAAGCCAAGAAGATGCAGTTAGAATACTTGGTATTATATCTGGTGGCGAAGTCACCGAGGATTCAGAAGTATTAAGCTGTGAGGAAAAAACTTTACACTAGGAGTTAAATATGGAAATAATATTATCAATTGTTGTTATTGTTGTTGTAGGTTTTACTATTAACAAATTAGAGCCTGAGTTGTGGAAAAAAATTACATCAAAGTTTTATAAATAAATTTTAATTAATGGCTATTACATACAGAGGAGAAAAGTTTAGCGGTTATAACAAACCTAAACGCACCCCTGGTAAAAGAAAAAAGTTTGCAGTTTTAGCCAAGGTTGGAGATACCATAAAACTTATACGCTTTGGTGATCCCAACATGACAATTAAAAAAAGCAATCCAGCTAGAAGAAAATCTTTTCGTGCTAGGCATCGATGTGACACTCATCCGCCTAGTAAATTAACCGCAAGATATTGGTCTTGCAAACAATGGTAAGGAGATATGTATGTCACTATATGATAATATAAACAGACGGAAAAAAGCTGGTACAAGTAGAAGCAAGAAAAAATCTACTATTAGTCCAAAAGCATATGCAAATATGAAAGCTGGTTTTCCTAAAAAGAAAAAGAAAAAATAACGGAGTAAATTATGCCAAGAGGTAAAGGAACTTACGGGTCTAAAATGGGAAGACCACCAAAGAAAAAATCCAAAGGTAAGAAAAAAAACAAATGAATAAAGAAGTCAAAGCTCCAAAAGGTTATCACTTTATGAAAGTTGGTAAGGGTTTAAAACTTATGAAAAACAAAGGTAAGTTTGTGCCGCACAAAGGAGCATCAACTTCTGCTAAATTTGATGTTATAAAAAAACATACATAAGGATAAAATAATGCCATTTTCTAAATATTCACCCAAACAAAAAAAGTTAGCTAGAGTTGCACCACCTCGTAAAAAAATTACAGGCGCGGATTTTAAAGCTCTAAAGAAAAAAACTAACAAGAAGAAGTAAGTGCGACCATCCTCGGCAAAAGCCAAGGGCAGAAAACTACAGCAATGGGTTGTTGATAAACTTGTTGCTATACTTGGTTTCGATCCCGAAGATTTAGAATCAAGGCCCATGGGATCTTCAGGCGAAGATGTCATTATAGGCGTTCAATCACGCAAACAATTTCCCTACTCAATCGAGTGCAAAAACCAACAAGCAGTTAATGTTTGGAAAGCCTACGAGCAATCTTGCACTAACTGTAAAGATTACGAACCTTTGGTTATAATAAAGAGAAACAACACTAAGCCATTGGCATTAGTCGATGCAGAGTATTTTATTAAATTACATTGCAAGGTAAAGAAAAATGAAACTGAACAAAATTAAAAACATAGTAAGCAGTCTTGCTCCAACACTAGGCGCAGCCATAGGTGGGCCACTAGGCGGACAAGCTGGTCAAATACTCTCTACAGTTCTAGGCGTAAAAAACAACCCTGTAGATATTGAAAAGGCAATGCAAAATATTACCGCAGATCAGATGATTGAACTAAAAAAATGTGAAAAAGAATTTGAAGTTCAAATGAAAGAATTAGATGTAGATATATTTGCACTTGAAGTAGACGATAGAAAAGATGCTAGATCTAAATTCTCAGGTGATTTAACACCAACTATATTGGGTGTTTTATCTATGACAGGTTTTATGAGTTATATTTTTTATATAACAGCTTTTCCTATTCCAGATACCAGCGATGATATTGTTATGCTTATTATTGGTTCTTTAACTGGTATAGCTACCGCAGTTATATCTTTTTACTTTGGTGCTAGTAATAAGGATAAAAAATGAGCGAATGGAAGAACTTTAGATTAGAAGAGTTTGCTTGTAAGCATTGTGGTGAAAATAAAATTGAACATGAGTTAGTAGATAAGTTACAATCTCTGAGAGAGGACTTAGGTTTTCCATTTGTTATCACTTCAGGATACAGATGTTCAAAACATCCAGTTGAAAGCAAAAAAAGTAAACCAGGTACTCACAATTTAGGCATAGCGGTCGATATTGGCTGTAGTCACAAACAAGCATTACAAATAGTATCCACAGCAGAAGGTTATGGATTTACAGGAATTGGAGTTAATCAAAAAGGCAATGGAAGATTTATACACCTCGATATCGGCAAGGCTTCGGCTAGTCGTCCAAGGCCTCATATCTGGAGCTATTGATTTCTAATGGAACTTTCATTCTATGTGGTTTGGAATATCTTTGTAACTTTGGTCATAGCACCATTGTTTTACTCCATACGCAAAAATGAAAACGAAGCAAAAAGAATAGACATATTGGTCAATAAAACAAGAGAAGAAATAGCTAGAGACTATGTGACTAGAAATGCTCACAATGTTGAATATTCAAGATTAATGGACAAAATAGACAAACTTGATGCTAAAATAGATAAACTAATAACTGATTAAATATGGCAAGACAAGCGGAACTAGAACTAGAATTAGAAGTATTGCGAAATATGATGAGATCAGGCGGTCTAAATCTAGCCGGTCAATCAATGGCAACAGATCCAACATACAGATCTGGTTTTGATTATGCAAGATCTATAGCCGGTGGTATGCCGTTTGAAGATGTAGTTGCACCCGGTATGAGTTTTTCTCCAGATCAACCAATGGGTTATACTCAAGCAGATTTAACACCAAGATTCGTTGGCGAGGGGCCTGTTCCTGTAATGCCATCCGCTCCTACTAAAGGAACACCCCTAGAAGCATCTTACGAAACAATGCCATTTGCACCTGTTGGAACACCAATGCCAACTCCTTTTATACCAGGACAAACATCTTTTACAGGAATACCAGATTTTTTAAAAGATTTAGATTTTAGTAGTTTGCCTAGTGTAACGCCCGAACAAATTGCAGAACCAGAAACAAAAGGATTAGACTTTTTTAAAGTAGATCAAAACTTATCAAACTTTCAAGAAATTGCTGACAAGATTGACATGGAAGAGGTTGCAAAAATAGACATAGAAAAAATAAACATACCAGAATCAGTTAGTTTATTTAGCGATATATTAAATGAGCCAGTAACAGCAGAACCAATATTGGCAGAACCAACATTACCATCTATATTCGATCAACCTACTGCACCGGTAATGCCAACCATGCCTATGGAGCCTATGGTTCAACCAATAACTGCACCGGTAATACCAGCACAAACATTGCCACAAAATATTTTTGCAAACATTCCAACACCACAGCCATTACCTATGCCTGTGATTCCAAATGTTCAGACTCCAATGATTCCATCTTTTGTGCAACCAAACATTGACGAAATAATTAGACCTATATCAAGACAGGGTAAATTTTTACCACAACAACCAGGTTTATTTAACTTAGTATAAATGTCAGTTACACACGAAGAAGCGGTCAAAGCCGAACAGGCACAACAAATTTTAGATTCAGATGTTTTTAAAGAAGCAGTTGAAAATTTAAAACAAGAATACATATTTCATTGGTTAAATTCTCGTGGCATAGATGATGTTGCGGTTAGAGAAGACTTTCACAGATCCTTGTTACTTCTCCCCGAAGTAGAAAGACACTTACGCATCATGGCTGAAAAAGGCAAACTCACAAAAGCCAACATCAACAAAATTAGGAACATAGCCTAAAACTTTCCCTTTTATACATTATTGGTTTAAAATATCCCTAAATACAAAATAGGAGTATTTATGAGCAATAACGGAAAACCGACTGCTTTACAAACAGATGGTGAATCAACCACCTCAGCGTTTGAAAGTTTCTTGGCCCCTGAAGAGGACACGCAAGAAGAAGCAGTCACAGAGGAAGTTGAAGAGGTCATTGAGCCAGAAGTTGAAGAATTTGACGAGCAAGACGAAGAACTTGTCGATGAGGAAGAACTCGAATTCGATGATGATGAAGATGGTGAAGAAGAAACGGAAGTTGAAGAGGTAGAAGAGCAACCCGTCTATAGAGTCACAGTTGATGGCTCGGAGATAGAGGTCACGCAGGACGAACTCATTAATGGTTATTCACGCCAACAAGATTATACGAGGAAGACACAGGAACTTGCCAATCAAAGAAAAACGATTGAGCAACAAGCCCAAGATCTTTCTCAAAGAGATGCACTTTACAAACAGTTGCTACCAAAAATGGAAGCTGAATTACAGGCTTCAATGGTAGATGAACCGGATTGGAAAACTTTAGTAGATGAAGATCCAGTTGCTTATGTCAGAGAACAACAAATCTGGAATGAGAAGAAGGAAAAATTAGAGGCTACAAAAGCTGAAAGACAAAGACTCGAAAAAGAGGCTTATGAAGAACAGCAAAAACAACTTGTACAGTTTGTGCAAGAAGGCCAAAAGAAACTCCTGGAGATCGTACCGGAATGGAAAAATGCAGAAGTTGCTCAAAAAGAGAAACTAGCAATTCGAGACTATGGCATCAATGTTTTGGGGTATGCACCCCAAGAGATGGACGCAATCTATGACTATCGTGCTTTGCTTGGTTTAAGAAATGCTTGGTTAAACTCTAAAACAGTTGAAGCCACAAAGAAAAAACCAACACAAAAAGCACCAGCAAGAGTGGCTAGACCTGGAACTACTAACCGACCTAAATCGGCAGCACCTGTGAAGAAAGCAAAACAAAGGTTAGCTAAGTCTGGAAAAGTCCAAGACGCAGCTAAAGTTTTTGAACAATTAATTTAATTTTATAAAGGAATATAAAAATGGCAAAGGTAACTAACGCATTTGACACATATTCGGCAACAGCTGACAGAGAAGATTTAAGTAATATTATTTACAACATCTCTCCAATGCAAACTCCGTTTATGTCATCAATCGGAAAAAGAAATATTAAAAATGTAGTGTTTGATTGGCAGACAGAAGTCTTACCTACTCCAAGTGCTGCTGGACAGTTAGAGGGTTTTGAATTAGCAAGATCTACTTCTACAGCGACAACTAGAGTAAGTAACGTTGCGATGATTTCAAAAAGAGACGCAACTGTAACTGGCTCACAGGATGCTTCAGACCCAGCTGGTAAGAGATCAGAAATGGCTCACCAACTAGCTATTATGGCTAAAGCATTGAAAAGAGACATGGAAGAAGCTTTATGTCAAAACGGTGCTAAAACAACTGGTGACGCTACAACAGCTAGGGTAACTGGTGGTTTTGAATCATGGCTAACATCTAACGTATCCAGAGGTTCTGGTGGTTCAGGTGCTGGTGGTGGTGCTGCTCCAGTTGACGGAACAGACAGAGACTTAACAGAAGACCTTTTAAAAGGTGTTTTGCAAACTATGTTTGGTAACGGAGCTGAGCCTTCAATGGCTATATGTGGTCCACACAACAAGCAAGTAATATCTACTTTCACAGGTAGAACTCAGGCTAGACAAATGATTGATGCAAATACTGTAGAAGCTTCAGTATCTGTTTACTCATCTGACTTTGGTGAACTAAAAATCGTTCCATCAAACAGATCAAGAGAAGCATCATTATTATTGGTAGATCCAGAGTTTGCTAAAGTGTCTTATCTAAGAGACTTTAAAACTGTTGATATTGCTACAATAGGCGATGCTGAAACAAAAATGATTGTTGTTGAGTACGGGTTAGAAGTATCTAACGAAGCCGCTCACGGAATCGTTGCTGACTTAAACGAATCATAAGTTTAGTCAATTAGCTTAAAGGGATGTTTCGGCATCCCTTTTTTTTGTGCTAAAATCTACACATGGCAAAGACAACATTAATAGATCATAAGAAAGGTTTTAAGTCTGTATTCGCAACAGAAGATGAAAAGGTTGTGTATCACACACAACAGAACATACAGCCAACTTTAGACTATGTAAAAAATCTATCTGAATATACACCTGGTAAAGATTTACGCCATGTAGCAGAAATACCTATGGTAGTATATCAAAGAGCAGTCCGAGAAGGATGGGCGCAAGATTCTGCGCAATGGAAGAAATGGCTAAACCATTCAGATAACAAACCATTTAGAACATGGAAAGGTAAAGTATGACATACGATGAATTAAAAACTAATATTGCAAACTTCTTAAACAGATCTGACTTAACAAATCAGTTAGACTTCTTTATAGATGCAACAGAATCAGAATTTAACAGAAGGTTAAGAAATAAAGACATGATAAAGCGTGCTACTGCTACAGCAGATGCACAATACATGAGCTTACCAACAGATTGGTTAGAAGCTATTAATGTAGAAATAACATCAAATGATTTTAGACCATTATTTCAACAATCTTTAGAATCACTAGATGTGTATAGAAAAGCTAATAACAATGTTACTGGTCAACCAATTTATTATGCGATTGTAGATAATTCATTAGAGTTAGCACCTACCCCTGATGCAAGTTATACGCTACAATTAACATACTATGGCACTATAGATGCTTTAAGCAGTTCTAATACAACGAACTTTATATCCACAGGATATCCAGATGCTTATCTATATGGTGCTTTAAAACATGCTTCTATCTATCTAATGGAAGATGAAAGAGTGCCGTTATTTACAGCACAATTTGAAAAGGCATTAGAAGAGATGAGAATGGAACAAGAGAAAGCAGAGTTTGGCAAAGGATCTCTAATGCAAAGAAGAAGAACTTATGGCAAGTCTGGTAAAAACATTTATTATTGGAATAATAATTAGGAGACAATATGGCTGGATTTAGTGATTACTTAGAAGATAAAGTATTAGACCATGTATTTGGTGGTAATGCTTATACAGCACCAGGAACATTATATGTTGCTTTATATACTGTAGCACCTACAGATACAGGCGGTGGTACTGAAGTATCAGGTGGGTCTTACGCAAGACAATCAGCTACATTTACTGTATCTGGTACAGACCCCACCACAGCAACTAACTCAGCTGCGGTTGAATATCCAACAGCTACAGCAGACTATGGTACGGTCGTTGCAGTAGGTATATTTGATGCTTCATCAAGCGGTAATCTAATGGCTTATGCAAACTTAACAGCTTCTAAAACTGTAAGTTCAGGCGATGTATTTAGATTTGACGCTGGCGATTTAGATATAACATTAGCTTAATACCATGGCCTCAGTAGGCTATGGCTTATACACATACGGAAAGTCCAATTACGGAACTCCTGTATATCATTTTGGCGCAGCTACTATCGCTGCAACTTCCAATGTAATAGCAGTCGGAACTGTTGAAGTTCCAGTATTAGGTTCTGCAACCATAGCAGCAGTTTCTTCTGCAACAGCAACAGGTAGACAAATAGATCGCGGACAAGCGGTTATTAGTGCAGTATCTAGTGTTACAGCATCTGGTACACAGATTGATAGAGGTGCTGCAACCATAGCAGGAACATCTGGATTTACAGCTGTTGGTATACAAATAGACTTAGGATCTGCAACTATAACTGCAACTTCTAATGTAATAGCCACAGGTACACAAATAGACCGTGGTGTAGTTATAGGTCCAGCCATATCAGGTATGACAGCTACAGGTAGATTTACTGTAGTTGGTGAAGGAACATTTACAGAAACAAGCGGATTTGATGCAACAGGTGGACTTGTTAGAACAGGCGAATCTGTAATTGCACAAACAAGTGGATTTAATGCAGTTGGTGGTCTAAAATGGAATGATATAATTGTTCCTGGTGAGACTTGGACCGATCAGATAGTAGCAGATGAAACTTGGACTGACCAAGCAAACCCAGATACATCATGGACAACATTAGGCGAACAAGACGCAGCTTAAAGGATAAAATTTTATGGCAGATACATTTACAACGAATTTAAACTTAACTAAACCAGAAGTAGGAGCATCTACAGATACTTGGGGAACAAAGCTAAACGCTGACCTTGATACTGTTGATGGTTTATTTAGCGCTACTGGTACTTCAGTAGCTATGAACTTAGACGGAGCAGTCATTGATAGCTCTGTCATTGGTGGCACTACAGCAGCTGCGGGATCTTTCACAACTCTATCAGCAAGT
>WLWF01001324.1_pt1 | contig 20656 bp, 22 predicted proteins | sample 6718331 | NCBI WGS metagenome assembly WLWF01 (sample SAMN12718692, study PRJNA515312) | sponge metagenome | isolation source: marine sponge | host: Mycale hentscheli | place: New Zealand: South Island, Marlborough, Capsize Point | collected 2003-05-01
AAATAGACAATACTCCAAGGTATGAGAAAAAAGAAGAGCCAGGTGTTTTAGGTAGAGCTAATAAAAACGGAACTATAGTATTAAACTGTGACATAAAAGATCCTAAGCAAAGGGAAATTGTTGATGATCACGAGATGGTACATGTTGAACAATTTAAAGATTTTGAAAAGTCCGATGGTAAAAAAGGGCTAAACTACACTAATGACAGTGTTACTTGGGACGGGGAAACTTATCCAAGAAAAAATGGAAAAATAAAATACAAAGGTAAATGGATGGTCGAAGGACACAAAAGTTTTCCTTGGGAACAAGAAGCATATAAAACAGAAAATAAAAAATAACACAATGCCAGGAACTACGGAAAAAAACAAAATAAAAAACAATGTAAAAGTACCAGCGGCGCCGGTGCTAAAAACATATAAACCTAAAGCAGCTACTGATGCGCAGATGAAAGCTGCTAAAGAAAGTATCTCAAAAGGAGATAAAAAAGCAATTAAAAAAAGCGATTTAAAAGGTGGTCTAAAAAGACAAGCTAAAAGATCAGCTGGAGAAGCTAAAAGAGATATTGCTAAAAAAGCTAGACTTAAAGAAAGAGATACTAACAAAAAAGAAAGACAAACAATTTTACTTTGATATCGGTGAGAAACTTATCAAAGAAAGTAAAAATATACCCATTGACCAAAGAATAAGATTCTCACTAAAATTCATCAATCAAATACACAGCAGAAAAATATATAATAAACCAATATACAAATCGGATCATGAACTCTTCTGTGCCTCACTATTAGCAATGATGAGACTTAGAATCATAGATAATGATAGTCAAAATGGTTATATGATATTTCCTAAAAAAAAATCAAGCAAGAGATAAGAAGCCTTCTTCATCTTCCGTACAATATGTATACTCTTCCTCAGCACTTCCCTCACTCTCAGAATACCTCTCTTTTCTTAGACTCTTCGGTGGTACATAATCTTCATCCAAGATTTCATCAAAATGTAATCGTATCTTGAATGATAATTTTTTGTCATCTACAATCCGTTTCAAAATCTCCTCAACATCATCCTTCGTTATTCTATCCATTTGTAATGTCATAGATTTTAAATTTCTAAAATGATCATTTTCTATTTTTTCTGTCCCTTCATTATCTCAGCAAGAATATTCAGTGGTAACTGCCCTGCCTTCTGTATCTTATACAATACAGCACTATTATCATTTAACTCACTAAAAGTTCCATCCGGATCTGTGATGGCTGTTGTTATACTCGTTATAGGTTTGGACTTCGTTACTGTGAACTCTACACTACTATCTCCAGTATAAAAGAAATCCCCACCATCCGTTTGCTTCGTAACATGCCCAATCACAGGCAATCGTTCTCCACTATCTCCTCCCCCACGATATGCATCCACATCAATCAAATCACTCTTTATAGTATAAAATGGAAATAACATTGATCTTGGTACATTATCAGCTGTCACTGGTAATGAAGGACTATCCACACTTATAGGAGCATTATAAGTAAATTGGGTAGTCAGATTAGTATTCTGGATACAATTCGCCGATAATACATTGGGTTGATACAGTGTATTCCCAGCAGCATTTTGATGATAAAATAATGTATCTTCAGCTTTGATCTCTGATGATGTTGTCAATTTATTTAATCCCTTAATATTAAATGTATTCACACGATTTTGAGCAGTATTGTTTTCATTCACAGAAGCATTCAACTGACTATAACTAAATCCCAATATACCCATTAAAGAATCACTCCAAACATCCTCAGGAACTCCAATATGATCAATTGATATCCCAGAATGACTATCAATAATCGAAAATGGAAAGATATTCTTATTATCTTTATCTATCTGAAGTCCTTTAGTTTTAGTTCCATTAGTCTGGTTAAGTGTCAAAGGTTCCTTTTCAAAATAAGGACCCATTCCAGGACAAAATGCTGTTCGTCTTAATCTTTTATTTATCTTATACACCTTCACCTGAGGTTGTGTATTTATAGGATAAACAGCATCATCAAAACCAGCACCACCATCATTTCCTAAATACTCAGGAGTATAAAAATCTGTGAAAGCAAACCGATCTTTTGTTGGATCATAAGTTAATTTAGGATTTGATGATCCAAGATATATTTGATTTATCACACTAGCAAGACTATTACCTCCACCCGTATCTCCGTCGGCATCAGTAGGAACTAATCCAGTTATTAAATTGTTCCCCTTATCAACCATAGCAGAAGGAGTATACAATCCAAGAGCAGCATTTCCATAAGCAGTAAAATGAGGATCATAACCACAAAATCTCTGATACTTCACATCTTGATATTGACCAGTCGTAACAGCTTCTTCACCTCCCATGAAAAATCCAGAACCATTATAAAAATGCTCGGGAACACCACCAAGTCCTTCAGTTACAATTTGTATTCTATCACTTGGTCCTTTAGTAAATATACCAAATGATAATTTCTTTTCTCTATCACTGTACACTGGTTCATCAAAAAATTCATCTTCTTGATCTTTAATGTATGTCACCCATAATGGTTCAGAACAGGTTGAATATCGTCGACCACCACCGTTTGCTGCTCCAACAAAATCATTATGATATAAATCACTACCAAAATCTTTTCTATCTACAGCAAGAGTTTTTGAAGCATTGTCATATGCTTGTATCATATCTATATGAATGAATCGAGAAGTATCAGGTGTCAATTTAACCAATGTATCTGTAATCGTAAAAACAAAACTTTCACCTGAAGGTATTAAAAACTTTGCTTTACCATCTATATGAAATGTCTGAGAACCAGCTTCCACTCCTCCATCTATACTAGTCACTTTACAAGTAGCAGGTTCAAGACTATCTACTCCCCCTGCCGTTGGTCCCCTAACAGTTATTTCTCTCTTAATAACAGAATCTCGAGGAAGATCTAATGTTAATCCTGGTGGAAATATTATATCACAAGTTATACTTGTTCCATTAATAGGAACATCGTCAGCATTCTCAAGTGTTCTTGTAGTCACTTCTGTTCTATCATAATAAGGACTTGAAGCATTCCTAAAATCCCATAACTCTGGATATAATTCCTGTGCTCTTATGAACTTTGACAGATTTCTACAATTAGTCTCATTATAATGTTGAACGAATGTTATCTTCAATGTCTTATAACCAGTACTATAAGTATCATCAGTTACATGTGTAATATGCTGATATTTAGCATTTGAGAAATCACCAGCAGGAGCACCCAGCATCCAATACTGTCGTGCTGGGAATACTAAATCAGGTCTCTTGAAAGCAATATATTGAAAACCATTCACCCAATCTAATCTACCTTGTGTCACTACATTAGAACCATTCGTATTATGATCATAACTTATCATCTCATTATAATTTTCTTCACTGAAAGTAGATCCATTGTGACAATTAAAAGGTTTGTATGTATCAGTCTTATATACTGCCCCTAAAACAGAATGATTACCGTATCCATCTACAACTGAAGGATTATTATTCTCATCACGATAATAATAATACTGCTCTAAATCAGAAGCATTCTGTAAAGCATCGGTGAATGTTTCAGCAATAAAATCAGCTGATCTTCTACCCTTTGGAATTTCAACCTCCTTTACTTCTCTGTATAACCAATATCGACCAACAGCAGGATCAAGACTTCCATTACCGTTCACAACATTACTTAAATCTGGTGCTGATGGTTGTGTTGCTGAGGCATTGTAAAATGTTGTTCCTCTCCTAAAAAATACTGTATGCTTCTTTCCATCTTGCCTTATCTTTAATAACTCTCTATTATTTTCCCACTCACTATTAAAACGAGAAAATGAATTTCTATCTCTCAAATAATCACTTTCTACAATTCCACCATTCACTTGAGCAAGATATGGAGCTCCTTGAGCAACATTATCAGGTGCCTCAAATCTCTGAACATTAGTGCTCCCTGAGGCAAAACAAAATCTTCTTGGAAGTGAAAAACAATTCTCTCCATTGGCAGTCTTATAATATTCAACACCCATGATCAAATTATTATCATGTAAATCTCTTTCGACACGACCACTGTTCAAATCAATAGCATCTTCTCTATTCAATACACCTTTATACCCAGAATCTAAATAATCATTTCTCTCTGTATAAGGAGTACTCTGAGTAATATTCTCATACAATATTCGTCTCAAAAAATTACCTTTCAATTCAATCGTATTTCCACCTGCTCCAATTTGAGATATCACAGCTGAGTGTAATGATACTTTATCTCCAGGATTTAACATTAATCCTTCATCTACTTTATTCATAAACAAAGCATTGTTACTCGTATTTGATCCATCAAATTGTACTGATGATCGTTGTGAGCATTCTAAAATCTTTGTATCGACATAAGACTCTGACATATTTAAATATATCAAACATAAAAATAATGAATTTACAAAATACAATTATTATCATTACGGAGGTTGCTTTTACTTCGTTTATTAAGCAAATCCAGCAGTCAAGAAACCATTCTCAAGAACAGCAATCCTCTTAACTTCAATGTAACTTCTTTGAGTGTAAGTATTATCACCATCAAGAGCAGGTAATCCACTAAACTTAGTTGTGAGTTCAAGACCACGAGCATTGACACGACCAGCAGGTAGTTTGTATGCTTGGAAGAAAAAGTTGCTTCCAAGACCAACAGAAGCATTCTGAGCAAGTGCCTCAAATGTTGCAGATGTAAGAGTATTGCCTTCACCAGAATATTCCTCACGAGTTACAAATGGAACAGATCCAACAGCACGAGAAGTCTTATCAAATAAGACAGCTGAGTTAGATAGATCAATCGGGAATACAAAGAAATCATTCATACGAATGTTAGTCGTAAGAGTACTATTAAACTTTGTTGGATTCGCATAATCTCTTGAAGGAGCAACAGCACCATACTTGTTAGTCATATTCTTGGCATCACGATTATCATCGTTCAAGAATGAAATTACCTTAGTTACTAGTCGTCCAGCACCACCAAGATTTCTTACAGAGTTAGAAGCATTGGCAACAGAAAGAGATGTCTTAGTTAGACGATAATCATTGTAAGCAAACGTAGTAGACTTACCCATCATAGAGTTTAACTGCTGAGACATAATTTCACCATCATAGAAAATGTAATCAGCAACTAACTTAACTTCATTTGTAATGATCTGAATGGCTGATCCTTCAGTAGAATTGTCAGAAATACTGACACGACCATCACCAGCAGGTTCCCAGACTAAATCAATAATTACTTCTTGCTTCATAGCAAACAGAGGAAGATTAGTTCCCTTCATGAAAGGGAATAGTTCTCCAAGAGTTACAGAGAAAACAGGTTTGTTATTAACTTCAAGAGGAGGTTCTTGAACTAATCCACCACCATCATATTCAACATTAGTCACAAGACCATAATCGTTAGCCTTCGTGTTACTGTTTCCGTCAGCATTAGTAGAAGCATTATATCTGAAATCATGAGCAAGTAGACGACCAGACATGTATGCCTCACGATCTCTGTTTATTTCACTTGAAAGGAACATGCTCTCAAATGCCTTGAAATGATTGTAATCATCTATTTCACAAACCGTCTGACCACCAACACTAAGAGTTGCTCGACGAATTAATGAATGAACACCAACATTAACAGGGAAAAATGCTCCAAGAGCAACAGAAGCATTACCTTCACAAGCAAGAGTAATACGAGACCCTTCACTTAAATAACCTTTGTTCTGGAATACGAAACGAGCATTAGACTGATTACAGACAATCGGGTCTAAAACATCAGAGTGAACATCCATACTCATATTAGTCTGAATGGCACCCACTTTAATTAGATCAGGAACATTTGATCCGTCCATACGAGGAGGAGCAACAGGAATTTGTTCTTGGACTTCCATTATTATTTTATGATAATAACACATAAAAAAAATTTCAAGAAAAAAAAAAATTTATCCGTTTAGTACTTCTTCGTACCCTTTTTCTTTGTACCCTTCTTTGTACTTTTGGGAGCTTTCTTTTTCATCTTACTATCTTTCATTAAACTACCGTCTGGCATATAATGATAACCTTTGGGAGGTGGGATTCGCAATGCTTTTGCTTTTGACTTCTTCGGCATTTACAATAGTCCTACATTTTAATTCTTTATGATAATAATAGATTTTTTTTCAATCTTCAATATCTACAATTTTAATTTTTCCTTCATAAGCATCCTTCAGTCGATCATATGGATTCTTTTTTGAAAAGTCCTTGATCCAATCCAAATCATAAGGATTTCTAAAGTTATCAACATCATCTTCATACTCTTTTAAAAATTCATCGTACTCCTTTTGTGTAGTTACTAATCTGTCAAGATTTCTTTTATTCTTAGCAAGACTTTCTTTTACTTTCTCTGTCTGCTTTACATTTCTAAGACCTCTATCTTTAGTAATGAATATTTTTCTTATTTGGTTCTCCCTCCAAAAGAATGTCATCTTTACAACATCTTTCTGTATTTGTTTTAGTTCTTCTGCTGTATAATCTCCATCATCTTCATCTTCATCTTCATCTTCTTCTTCTTCTGTTTCTGGTTCTGGTTCTTTCTTCTTCGGGGGTGGAGTTGCTTCTTCTGGTAGTGAAGGTGTTGCCTCTTCTGGTGCTGCTGCTGCTTGTTTCCGTGCATCTTCTTGTTTGTTCTTTAATGCTTTTACAGCAAGTTCATACTGTCTTTCAGTTATCCGTCTACCTTGTCCTTTCTTTACCTGAGCAAGAAGATTATCATTAGCAATCGTAAACTGTCCGGTAGGTGATGAAATCTTCCATTTACCTTCTGCTGTTCTACCAGTAATTTCACCAGGAACAAGTGACTTAATCCATGGTGGTTTGAATATAACCTTATCACCCTTCTCTAAGAAAGTGGCATTTTCGTATTTCTTTACATCTGTCTTCGTAGACTTCTCTGGTTTTATCAGATCCTTAAATTCATATTGTTTACTATCATTCTTTACTTTTATCTTCATCTTCTCACTTTTCTTGAATAATGTTTGAATCGTACCAAAGATCATTCTAGGATTATCCTTCAATCTAAATCTAATAGCATCTCCAATTTTGAAACTTTCGAAATCCATATTGTTTAATATGAACAACAAAAAAAATTATCATTGAGAAAATGAAAAACTTACGAAACTATTTGAATACCAGTCTCATTGTATACGAGTGTCTGTCGGCTGTGAACAAACAAGAAGAGAGCATTTGGAGAATCAGTAGTAAGTCCTAACTCCATCTGTACACCAAAAGGAACAGTTGAGAAATCCATACCAACACCAGTTCCTACAGTGTCAAACGGAACTCCAATGATTTCCATAGGTCCCCCATCAGCAGTAAGAGGAGGAACATCACCAGTGTAAACTCTGTTAGTATTAACAGGACTGACTTCAGATCTCATGTTAAGACCAGACTTAATAGCATTACGACCAAACGTAATCTGTTGAGGATCAACAACAGCAGTAGAAGCAGAATCCTTAACATTTGTATCAATATTGAAGTTAACAGGGATTCTCTGACCAGCACGAGTAAAGATTATCTGCCTAATATCTGCCTGAGTTCCATCAGAGTTTAATGGTGTTGTAGTAGCAAATGAGTTAAACTTAAGATTGTTCAAATACTTAGAAGGACACATATTCATGAAAACACCAAGAGTTCTCGATGTTCCAAGATTGAAGTTGACAACAGCATTAGCAGAGTTAATTACATTGAAATACGATGTAATAGCATTGTAAGTGAGTTGTCCCTGTGATGGAAGCATAGAACGAGGATCTGGAGGAACCATTACCTCACAGTGAAGACGAAGGTTCGAAAGTTGGTAGAATGCCTCAGTAAGACCAGTAGTACTTCCATTCTGAGCATATAGAACCTGAGCATCTGGAGCAAGGTTAAGTGAAATTTCAACACCACCAAGGGATTGACCCGATAGAGGAATTAAGTTTCCAGATGAAAGGAATCCTGTAGGAACATGGAGGCAGAAACGATTACCATGAGTAGTAGCAGGGAAATCAACTAGCTCTCTCTTCTGAGTTTCATAGTTAGGAAGAGTAAGACCCATTTGATTCATGTGTGTCTGTTTATCAGACTTAGAGTTTACATAACTCATGTAAGTTGATAGGAAACGACCATAATGATTTACAGTCTCAATAACTTGTCTTGATCTTTGGGATGTAATAGTTACTTTCTCGAAAATAGAGTAAACAGCAAGTTTCTCATCAATAGCAAGTTGATCTGCCGTAGTTGGTTTTGCTTCATTAGCATCTTTGAAGAACTCAATTTCACCAGAGATACGAACTGAACCAGCATCCAGCAAATGCGGTTGAGATCCTATGAGAAAGTTGACAATTGGATTACCCTTTTTATATGAAATCTTTTGTGTAGAATTGACATTACTTGGTTGAACCTCGTTATAGATAATACTCATCTTGTTTATGATTATTCTATATATTATTTTAAAATGATTAATTTTCAAAAATTGAGGGATCAATCCTAAGCAGACAATTATTAATTGCTCTCAATTGACCACCCCAAGATTCTTGATATTTCCTTATATCTTTAGACCTTTGTCTTTTTTCTTGAACTCTTTCTTCTTCACTTATATATGGTCTCCAACGATTAACAACATTACTTAATGTCTCAATCCAATATCTTTCTCTTTGTTTTACTCGTTCTTCTGTAGTATTCTCAATCAAGACTATTGTATGAGGTTTCTTCATCATTCCTTCGGCTGTCGTCCAACCAGTCTTGTTTTTCAATTTGTTATTTGCTTTGTGACGAGAATATCTATGTTTCAGTGAATTTTTAGTAGAACCAACATATCGTTCTCCGTCTATGTTGATTATCTGGTAAATTTTATACATTTAAAATTAATAAAAATAAATTTAATGGTTTCAAATTTCAATCAGTCGAAGCAAATTACAAATGATCCAGTTTTAACCTTGAATGGTTCTTTAGGAACTCTAGGTTTGTTTTTCCTCAAACCCTTCAATCTATTATCTCTTTCCCATTGTCTCTGATACTCACGTATGTAAGCACGATTCTTTATTCTGTACTTTCTTTGATATTCTCTTCTTTCTTCGGGAGTCATTGTTTTATTTAACGAATATTCTTTTAAATAATTTAGACCTCGAGCTGAACAGAGTCGGCACGAATGTTAATACGTCTTATATGGTATACGAAGTTACACCATAATTTATCCTTTGTAGGACCATTGGCACTATCTTGATAATATACATTGAGACGGCAGTCTTTATCTCTCATGTCGTATGTTCCATTGTTGAGTGAGAAGGCACGACCAATGGCAAAGTTATCTTGGAATCTATTCATCGAGAGTGCTGGCATTCCTGCTTGGAAGAGTGCCTTGTCAAGTTCAAGGAGAGGAATAGCATCAATAGAAGTCTTAGAAGAAATCTTCTCTGTCTTGACATTAAGACTTGGTTGATTACGACCATCATAGAAGAAGAAGTATTCAGTAAGTCTATCACTAATTCCAGCAATCCCACTCTGACTTGAGAGGAGTAAACTATCATGAGAATTAGCATGTATTTGATAAGTTCCAGTACACGAGATAGAATTCTTAATCGAATATACAGAAGCATCAGTAGGAACACATACTATACTCTTTGCCCTTTGATGATTAGCAGGTATTCCAATATTAGCAACACGATCACCTTGAAGCTGTGAGTAATTATAAACTTGAGTAGATAAGAAATCATAAACCATCATCTTACCCTCTCTCATATCTCTCTGTATCTCTGCCTTTGCTGCTGCTCCCATATCTATTTGACATAAGACAAGTTCTACATTACTCATACTATATGTTGGATTGTATGTAGTAGCATCCCTGACAGATGTTGAATATAAGAAATATCTTTCTGTTCCAGTAGCATCCATAGAAGCACTTATTTCACAAGAAGCATTGAGAGTAACCTTAACAAATTTAGATGAACCACTACCTTCAACTTCAATCTGCTTGATGCTGTTATTTCCAGTAAGAGTGTGAGCAGTCCTATCACTTTCCATGAACTGTAGTGTTTCTCCAACAACCAGAGGGAAATTATCAACTTCAAAGTTGTTATTATCGACACGACAATAAAATACATCAGTAGATCCAGCAGCAGTAGTTCCCCATGAAGCAGGAGCTTGATTATCACCATTAACAGAATGGAAGATTGGATTGAGTGGCAGACGTCTTGAAGCATTGACAGAGTCTAACTGACGGAAGACTCTCTTGTTTTCACTAGTGAGAATAGTAACAAATAGACCATTCATTAATCCACATGGAACAACCTTATCATTCTGGAAAAGACCAGTGTGAAGAGGAAGTTTTAGTTTACACTGAATATACGAGTTAGTGTTTGTGAATGCTGTAGTTTGTGTTCCACTCACCGACTTGTAGTATGGACTAAACTTGTGATTAGCAAGGATAGACTTTGAAGTACCACGAGTACCACGAGTGTCAGGTGTCCAAATACCACAACCTTCATTTAAAGCACGAAGGTCACGAAGAGTAGGTGTAGAATGATAAGCATACTTCATAGCAACATGAACAGGATAATGACGAATCTCTTCAAGGAGTTGAGTCTTATCACCCGAATGGATACGAATAGTATCAATTAGACACTGTCCACCAATCAGTTCATCCAGTTGAAGACGAGTATTAGATGCCGAAGTATCTTGAGCAAGAGTTAAATCAAATTGAAGATACGAGTTCTTGGGTTTGAATGTATCAACATTAGGAGGGATGTAAAACTCAATGAGTTTCTGAGCATCATAAGTTAAACCATTCTGAGAAGGAATGGCAACATAAGTTTCATCAAGGGGAATCTTATTCTGAGCAACGAAGAATCCAGAAGTTTCAGACATAGTGTTTATATATCTTATAACAAAAAAATTTCAAAAAATTTATTTATACAAAAATTACCTTTGAGCAGCATACGACCCAGCAAGACTTGCCTGAGCAACTTGAGGTGTCTCATCAACAGGAGCAGGAGTAGAGTCTTGTGCTTCTTTAGTTCCTTCATGAACTGCTTCAGAACTTGCTTCAAGAACTCCCGAAGCTGCCTGAAGACCAGCACCAACAACTCCAGCAAGTTGAAATCCAGGAATCAATCCAATCATATCAAGAGCAGCACCACCAATAGTTCCAATATTAGCAATCTTTTCACCAATATTATCTCCTTCAATCTTATGATCTTTAAAATCTTCGTATAAATCCATACCCCCAGCAGCAAGACCACCAATTACCCCAACTCCCTTTCCTATTGCTCCAGCAACCCTAGCACCACGACTTACTTCACCTGCTTCATCAGCAAGATTACCTGCTCTATTAACATCTTCAGATGTAGTTAGTTCTCCACCTTCAACTCCCCCTTCTGATTCTACCTCTCCTGCTGCTGGTTTTGGCTTTCCTCCAGACTTAAGTTCTTCACTGTAATCCCTTTGGGTGCCTTCTCCCATTTGTTGTGCCTTTTGTGTAAAATCTGAATCAGTTGGTTTTACTTCACTAAATCCACCAAATCCAGTTGCCTGTTGTGATTTTTGATAAGCAGACAACTTAGAGTTAAAATTAGAAAGAGCAGATCCTTCAGTAATAGCATCCTTTATACCACCAAAAAGAAGTGCTTGTTTGTCACCAGCAACAGCATTCTTAGCAGCATCCTTAGCATTCTTAACAAGAGTATCGTTATGCTGTCTTATCTGTTCATTCAAATTATCGACTCCTGATGTTAAAGCATTACCCTGTGAAAGAGCAGAACTCATATTATACATATCCATATTGTTTATAGAGTATTAATATATTATTTTCACTCTGGATTTTCTTCATTTTTTTCAATATCCATATCTTCGGATTCGGGTCCTTCAGATCCTCCAACTCCTATCACCTTTTCAAAATTCTTAAACATCACTGGTGGATTACTCATCTTCATAAAAGCAAAATCGTATCTCTTAGGGGTTGCCTTCTTATACAACTTCATCCAATTCTTAGGTCCATTAAAAATATCTCCATACTCCTCTGATATTGCTGTAAGTTCACGTTGATTTGGGAAAGGACTTCCAACAATCACAGAAGTTGCATTGGCTCTTATGATTGGATCTACAGCTCCCCTGAACTTCTGTACAGATATGATTAATAACTTAATATTGTAATGTCTTGACCTTGTGACTAAATTAGCAATAGTCTTATCCATGATTCCTACCATATCATCTAGTACGACAGCAATCTCAGGTCTTTCATCTTCTTCAAATGACATTTGTTTATGGAGAAGATTATCTATGATGTCAGGACTATATTGATCAAATGTTTGATATCTCTGTTTCATGAATCTAGAAGATCGATCTAAATTGATTGTAGGACTAATGACAATTACATCATCGAAAAATTCTTGACCATAGAAATTATCATTGAGAAACAAATTTGAAATTACAGTACTCTTCCCAGTTTGTCTCGGAGAAATCATAAGTAAACACTCTCCTTCACCTTTCACACCAACTCCAACATCAGGAAGGTTAGGATGGTGATATTTAGCTTGTCCATTGTCTTCTGCCTTTATAGGAACAACTTGAGGATAATTCATTTATAATTCACATAGATTTTTTTGAGGATTAATTTAAAAACCAATTGTTATCATTCACCATCATTGATTTCTTATTATTACCAATCAAATAATTATAGTGAATTAGAAACCCATTTGGATTTTTCGTTCTATGATAATATCCATTTGGATATCTTCGTAATGGTAATTTTTCATATCGTATCTGACTCTTTACTTTATTAATATGTATCTGATCACACTGAATCGTATCCATATCAATCATTTCAGGATTGAAGAAAGCTTTCGTTCTTTCATTAGATCTAATAAACATAACACCAGAACATAGTTCACTATCATCATTATCATCTTGTTTATCATTCTGGATCAATAATTCAATATCATCGTCATCCATTCTATTATTTAGATCTCTGATAAATCTATCACTCTTGTATACAATATCACCATCGGTAAAATAAACAAAGTCATTCTCCATTAATGCTCTATGAATACAACGAAACTTCTGATATACTACCTTATTCCAATTACCCTTTCTGAATTGTTGAAAATCACTCTCAATATCACCTTCAGGTATATCCAATAGATATTTCTTTCGATAATCACCCAACTTCTCAAAAGCACCTTTATCAATACAATATATATCTAAGAAGTCATTCAAACCACATCTCTTCATACTCTCAATACAATTTTTAGTGTAATCAACATAACCCTCATTTGTCAGAGTAATATAAGCAATAGTCATGGTTTAATTCTTTATTATATCATACATAGATTTTTTTTTAAGATTTACTGAGTAAAGAACACATTTTGAGACCAAAATCCCTGATCACCCATATATGTCCTGTCAGGTGGATAAATTGCTTGTTTGATCTTCTCTTGTGCCTTCGCCTTCTCAACGTCCTCTTTCTGCTTTGCCTTCTTCTCTGCCTTTCTTTTCTGTCTCATCATTTCATTCTTCTCTAATGCTTCTTGGATTGCCTTCTGTATAACATCATCATCTATTTTAGCATTCACAGACACACTCTGAGAAGATTGAGGTTGAGGTTGAGGTGCTGGTTGAGGAGCAGGGGCAGGTTGAGGTTGAGGTTCTTCTTCATCAGATTCTTCACCATTAATTACTCTCTTTAGTTCCTTCTTCTTCTTTTCCCTCTTTACTTGTTCTGCTTGTATCTCTAATTGACGAAGTTTCAACTGCTCTTCCTTTTCCTTTCTTTTGATTGCTGCTTTCTCCTTACGAGCTGCAAGTGCTTTCTTACGACCAGCTTCTAATCGTGCCTTTGCCTCTTCTGACATAGGTTTACGAGGTCGACCACTCTTAGTCAACTTAACAGGTTTATCCTTTTTCTTAATAGGTTCAACTGTAGGTCCTGTAGATTCCTTTACTTGATGTTTCTTCTCAAACACATCTTCAGGATCGACGGGTTCTCTTTCATCAACCATTCCATTAAGAAAATCTTCAACTGTACCTTCGGCATCATCTTCTTCATCCGTCATAATGATCATTTCAGGGTCGTTTACAATTTCATTCAAAACATCCGTCATTTTATAAACTTACCATAGAAATTTTTTTTGAATTTATGAAAACTTTATTATTATCATTGGAAAACTAATTATTTCTTTTCTCTTATATGAAGCATTACTGTTGAATTACCCATCATACCACCAATTAGAATTTCATCTCTAGTGACAAAGTCAACTGAGAACGAATTAACTTGTATATCATTAGGGTTTGAAATATCAAGATAAGTTTTTTCAGCAGGTTCATAATATAGCTCTCCGGAATCTCTTCCAGCAGCATCGAATCTTGGACAGTGGTATAATATCTTAGACTCATTACCAGTAAATCCATTTGAAGACTTTTGAGTTAATGAAGTTAGTCTTACAAACATAGAGTTTTTAACAAGATTCCTAGGTACTTCGTGAGAAGTAAAAGTCTTGAAACCAGTTGTCTGAGTAGGATTATCAACTACAGTCTCACCGTCAAAACCAAGAACATTAGCAGCATTAGCACGATTACTTGGTTTATAGTATGTAGTGTCAGGAGCAACAATTAGAGCAATCTTAGGAAGACTTACTGAGTACTTTTGGAATGTATGTTCAGTATCAAATCCATCATCAAAATTATTGTATACACCAAATAAATCGGCATTTCGGCACTGAGTACGAATGTTGGAGAGTCTATTGTCTGAAGCAAAATACTGACCAACCTTAGCAGTAGCATAGAAATCTTGGAATGTTAGAGTATCATCATCATTTACACCATCATACTTAAAATTCTGAACATCTACACCTTCATGATTAACCATAGTAATATAAGCATTATCTTCAACAACTTCATATTTAGGATATAAGTATTGACATGACATATTGATTGGTTTGACATAATTTTCTTTTTCTGTTGTTCCAAGATCAGGAGAACAAATTAGAGTCCTTCCTCCTCCTCCAGCTTTTCTTAAATAAACATTTACTTGTTCACCATCCAAGAAAAACTCAACTTCACCGAAACCTGAAGCATTTGTTCCAAGATCATAAGGTTCTGTCGAGGAGGCACCAGTATATCCATAATACTCTACCTCTTCCATCTCTAACTTTCTATCACTGTTATCTTTGACTACAGCATGATATATTCTTAGTTTATCTTCTGGATCTTTGATAACACCGAAATCATACCAATCTCCTAGAGTTTCTTCTGCCCAATCAGGAATAGCAAAAGAACCTTCCTCAAGTCCTTCTTTCTCTTTAGCACCATCGGCATATCTAGAAAGACCAATTGCCCATTCATCAGCACCAGCATTCGCAAAGTTAGCAACATGTTTTGCCTGTCTCACTGACATAGGATAACGGGTAGCAATACCATATCCTCTTTTTCCCACTTCTGATACATTCTTAGTAAATCTCTTATTTGAATTTGTCCATGTGAAAGAATCAGTTACAAGACCATTGTAATATCCAGCAGCAACAAACTCACTATCAGACGGAAATACATCTGAAGGAGGAGTATCACCTTCACCAAACTTAATATTGTATCCTTCAAAGTCTCCTGTTACTGTTTCTTGAACAGATGCATTTACTCTGTCTTGATAATCAGGGTGAAATATTGCCTCTCTTAATGCTGGAAGAAGTGAATTATCTACAAAACTCTGTGCTGTATAATCTCCTTCTTTTAAAATAGCAGGAGCAACCATTCTTGTATCTTTTGAAGGATCATCAAATCCATCAGCACTTCTTCCTTGACCGATGTATGTATAAAATTTATTATTACTGAAATCTATGGATGTCGTAGCAGCTTTGTTCACCCTTAAACTTTGAAGAGCAACTTCAGAGTTTTTCGGTATTATCATTGGGGTCTGTAAAACATTCGTCCATGTGTTTGCTTGAGCAATTCCACCACCCTCAAACTGGGCAGTCGTGTTGTCATTTGAGAGTAATACTAAAGACATTTTATTATCATAAACAAAAAAATTTAAATTCAAAAATTTATCTAAATAATACTATACCAAATATAACATTATGCCTCACAGAGTAAAGAATCATCTTAACAAAGGTAAACCTTATAATTCAAATGAATGCTTTCATCTTGAAAAGAAGTTAGAAAAAGACAAAAAAGTAATAGCAAATAAGATCTTTGAGAACTACAAGGCTCCCAAGAAAGTACCAAAAGTGAGAAAAACTAATCCCTAAAATGATAAAAAAATGTGACACGACATAATTTTAGATTTTTGGGACTCTCAAATTTTAGGACCTCTTCTGTCATCTCAATTGTAAAAATATTAGATTTTTTCGTGTCCATCATTTTTTAGGAATTGTCTTTTAATTCACTGTTAATTTACGATTAAAAGTGGACACGGTGATTTTTTCGTCCCTTTTATTTTAGTCATTTAGAAACATTTTGTTCTCAAAAAAAAAAATAAAAATAAAAAAAATAAATTCTCAGAATAGAATTCACAAACTTGTAAATTTAAACGTTTTTCTGGTCTATAAAAAAAACGTCGTGACCTTTTCATTTTATATACATAAACCGTAATTAGTTTGATTTCTATGAACTACTTTTTTAATTTCAGAGCAAAACCCCAAAAAACGTCCGTGACCTTTTTAGACACATAAATCTAAACTTATTTAAAGATTTATTCCGTAAAAATATTAGAATAGAAAAATGGTGAAGGTTACAATTGAATCTCTGGTTGGTCAAATTGATGAGAATCCTGATCCTCATGATATAATTGAAATGACTATAGAACCTCTCCCAGATGAATACATTGATCCTTATGAAGGACAAGATGAAGACTTCTCACCTATTACTCGACAAAAGAGAATTGATGAGAGACTTGCTTGGAAACAAGAAGAAGAGAAATATCATGAAGAAGCACTTGAGTTTCTTAAATCATCAGAGTACAAGAAAGCCTTTGATCATGTCGTAGAAATGAAACTCAGTAAATTAAAGGGTGGAAGATACACTAAAGCACACTGGAGCAATCAAAAGAAAGCAATGCCCGACTCTGTCAGAACTTATCGTAAAAAGTTCAGAAAGAAGGTGAAAGATGACTTTGATAAAATCATACCTGAAAATCAATATGATTACTTTAATGATATATGGTATTTCTTTGTTCTTACAGAAGAAGAAAGACAACAACTAATAGAAAAAGAAAAGAAAGAAAAAGAACACTGGAAAAACAAGTTTGATTCTCTTTATCAGTCTAAGAAGTGGGAAGTCATTGATGAAGTCAGGAATGACATCACAAAGAAGTATTACTATCAATTCAAAGCAAAATTCGAGAAATATGAATATTATCGTCAGCAATTCAATAAGTATAAGAATATGGTGATTCGTCAAGAAGAAGGAAGACTCCTCTCTATTAATGATAATCGTCAATATGGATATTCCTCAGCAAGATCTGAAGAAGATCTACAGGCAGAACTAGATAAAAAGATGAAGAAGCAAAAGAAGAAAGATAAGAAGAAGGCACAAGAGAAGAAGTTGAAGAAGCAAATGAAGCAGTTGGATACGTCTTCAGATGAATCTGATTCTGACTAGGTATCAAAATTTGAACCGTAAATTACATGAATACTACACAACAAACAATACTCATACAATACACAACAAATATGTCCTTTCGTATGACATATCACCCCTTTCGTGAAGCCCTTGCTGAATACCAGAAATGCATCCCCAATAAGACAGTGAATCAAGATGGACGGATACCCACAGGACCAGGGTATCTCATTTGGGATCTTTGGGTTGGGAATCTGAAACTTGCTCATAAATACTGTGAAAAACAAAAGGCAGACAAGAAAATGATCTTGGACATTCTGAGTAAATGTTGGACATATGCCTATGAGAGGGGAGGAGGAAAGTGTCGAGAGGTAGAACAATTCAGACAATCTATCACTGTAGAGTGATTAATTACTTAAAACGAAACCTCTTCTTATAAGCAGATACATTAGTTCTTAGAGATGTTGAATCCCCCCATAACAAGTAATACGATAAATAACCAGCTCTCGTTGGATCATTCGTCTGAAGATCTTTTTTATGCCTGGATCGGTATCTTGCTCTTCGGTCTTTGTCCTTTGATAATAAGTAATCGGTCATCCCAGATGCTCCAAAATGTGTTTCTTTCTTTCTTCCAGAAGAAGAGTCTGTGAAAACAGCAACATACTTCTTTCCTTCTTTAGTACTTTTTTTTACAACCATCTTATCATATTTAACCATGGATTACTTTGTTTATTTATGATAATATTACATAATAATATTTCACGATTTTTATTCTAAATTTATTATAAATGGTAATAACAAACAAGGATAGATACAACACGAAATATGGTTTTACAAAAGGCACTGCTCATTCTAAAAGAGACATATCAAAGACTACAGGCATACCTTACTCAATCTTGGACCAAGTCTATAAAAGAGGAGAAGGAGCAAGAAAATCAAATCCTCAAAGTGTTAGGTCTGCTTCATCAGGAAAGAAAGTTGGTGGCAGATCTCTTGCTGGAAAGATGTCAGCAGCACAATGGGGACAAGCAAGAGTGTACTCATTTGTCATGAAGAGACCTGGGACTTGGGGAAAGGCTGATAAAGATCTTGCTGATAAGGTAAAAGCAAAGAAGATAAAAGGATATACGAGATAAATTCGTTTATTCTCAATGATAATTTTTTGTATGTTATATTATTATACGTAGTAATGGAATACCCATCGATATCTATACTAACTCCAACATTCAATCGAACCAAATGGTTACCACTAATGATAAATAATCTTGAACGACTAGATTATCCTAAAGATAAGCTTGAATGGGTCATACTTGATACTCATGATAAGAAAGATCAAACTTGGGATAAATTATTCAAAACACAAAAAGAGATAGATGAAGTACAGAGTTTATTGAAGATTAAGATTAACTATAAATCGAATCATAATTCATATACTATTGGTCAAAAGAGAAATATGCTGACTAAACAAGCTTCTCACAAGTTACTTGGTAATATGGACACTGATGATGTATTTATTCATACTTGGTTAAAACACTCTTTAGGTGTGATGAAGTCACAAAAGAATGTTGGTTTAGTAGGGACACCACAAATGGTATTCTGTTATCCTGACGAAGACTACAGATTGACAGGAATAACATGTAAACCAAAAGAAATGATACACGAAAGTGGTATGCTTTATACAAGGAAACATTGGTCTTGTATGGGAGGATTTGCTAAAAAGGGATGTGGTGAAGGAACCTCTATGATTAAATGGAATGATAAATCCTGCTTAAAAACAGATATTCAACAAGTCTTAATTTGTATCTGTCATTCTGATAATACTGTAAATAAAGATCACTTCAAAGATAAAGACATAGGAAAAGTATATCTTGGGAAAGATATTCGACCAATCATAGAAAAAATAATTAACTCATAATATTTAAAAATTAAAATCTAAATATATAATAATACACATAAATATAATGGATCCTAATCTGAATGAAAAGATCCGTGAAAGTCGTGAAAAGATGGGACGAGACCTTAAGGAGTCTACAATTAAGACTTATGTAAAGAATATTAAAAACCTTTCAAGGTTTCTAAGTGACGATAATGAAGAACAAGGGGGGACGGAATGGTTAAAGGATGTGGAAGCAGTAAAACAAAAGATTGAAGATTTGAAATATAATGATACAACGAAGAGAAACTATTATAACAGTATTATCATATATTTACAGAGTATAAGTGAAGATGGTGAGAATACTGATATGATAAGTAAGTATACAAAGATTAGAGATGAGATTAATAAGATCTACGAAGAGTCAAATGCTTCTTCTGTTTGGTCAGACAAACAACTCAAGAATCTAATCACAGCTGAAGAATTTTATAAAATGATTGCTGATATTGGAAGGGAACTCAAGGCAAGACAATTAAAAAACAAAAAGAAATCAAAAGGCAAAATAACAGAAGAAGATAGAGCATTACTACAGATTTATACAATACTCAATATTCACAAAGAAATACCTCTCAGGAATGATCTTGCTGGGATGGTATTCATGAAACAAAAAGAATTCGAAAAGATGGATGATGAAGATAAAAAGGTTGGTAATTTCTTAGTCGAAGGTAAAGGAATCATGTTTATGAGTCTCAATGATTATAAGACTTCAAGAAAGTACGGATCACTGAAGATTATGTTAAGTCAAGAATTAAGAAGGATTGTCAGATTTCATTTACATTTTGCTGTCAATGAGTATCTGTTAATCAGAGCAGATGAAAAACCGATGAGTAAGAATTTATTGACTCAAGTAATACTCAGAGAATTTAAAAAGAGAACTGGAAAGAATATCTCTACAACAATGTTAAGGAAGATATATCTCACAGAAAAATATGGAACATTCAAAGAAGAATTAGAAAAGGATAATAATAATATGGGACACAGTATGGCAGAATCTCTCAGTGTATATGTTAAAGAACCTATTAAACAAGCTTTGGAGAAGGCAACGGAAAAAAACAACTCGGGAGAGTAGGGGCCACACATTTTCCATTAGGAATAATTTTATTCATAACTTCAATGTTTTTTTCTCTGAAAGCAAGTATCCATTCAGACTCTCTGAAAAA
>WLWF01001325.1_pt1 | contig 20643 bp, 16 predicted proteins | sample 6718331 | NCBI WGS metagenome assembly WLWF01 (sample SAMN12718692, study PRJNA515312) | sponge metagenome | isolation source: marine sponge | host: Mycale hentscheli | place: New Zealand: South Island, Marlborough, Capsize Point | collected 2003-05-01
GTGATGGTGTCCGTGGGGGCAGGTGGTTCGAACGTTCGGTAGTGCGAACCGGAGGGATCGGTGAGTTCCTCGATATCCATCGGCGCGGGTTCGGCTATCACCGGCGCGCGCCGCACAGCGATGTCGGTGGACAGCAGCCAGTCGTGCCACAGGCCGCGTTCGCTGGTGGCGCGGGACCAGGCTGCAAGGTCGGTTGCGGGTTCTGCATCGCCAGCGAGTTCGGTTGCGTCCTGCGCGATGATGATCGCCGCACCTGCCGGAGCGGTGGCACGCAGGAATGCGCCGTTTCTTTCCTTCCGGTCGGTTGCGCTCTGCTGCGCAACGAGGGAAACGCTCGCGATGCGCGGATCGGAATCAAGGCGCGCGCCGATCTCGTTGAAGCGTTCGAGGGTGATCAGCGATGCATCACCGATGACCTGCACGGGGCGACCGCCTGAGGTTCGCATCGTGTTGTTCTTCGCGCTTGCGTTTTTTTCGGTCATCGCGCCTCGTAGAGGCGATCGTGTTCGGTCTTCAAGGCCGGTGAGTAGTACGGATCGATTGCGTAGTTCGCCGCCCAGCGGCGTTGGAACTCAGCGGTTTCAGATGCTGCGGGAGCCTTGCGCACGATGGATGATCCTTCATGGTGAATGAAGTGGGCGTACGGCGTCCAGGCTACGCGCATTCCGCGTTCGCGGGCGCGCAGACAGAAGTCGACGTCGTTGTAGTCGCGGGCGAAGGTGGTATCGAAGCCGCCGAGTTCATCGAACAGATCGGCGTGCACGAGCATCGCTGCAGCGGTGACGGCGGAGTAGTTGCGTGGGGTGAGGGTGGATCCGAAATATCCCGGGTAATCGCCGCTCTTGGCGATGTGGATGTGGTGCGGGCCGGTGGGCAGCATGAGGATGCCCGCGTGCTGGATCCGACCATCGGGGTAGGTCAGCATCGCGCCGGTGATGCCCACTCCGGGGATCTGCGCGATCTCGAGCATCGCGGCGAGCGGGTCGGGGCCGCTCACGCTGGTGTCGTCATTGAGCAGCAGCAGGTACTCCCCCGTCGCGTGGGCTCGCCCGAGGTTGATGGCTTCGGCGAAGTTGAAGTTCGTGGTGTCGTAGACCACCTGATGATCGACGCCGGGAATCGGGTCGATCACTCCGGTGGTGACCGCGATGACCTCGATGTTGTGGCTGGTGCCGTTGCGCAGGCTCGCCACCGCCTCATCGACCAGGCGAGTAGTGGAGCGGTGTTTGGTAGTGCCGATGGTCGGGATGATCACGCTCACCTTTGTTGCACCGCTGACGCCGGGGTGGACGTCGTTCAAGCCGCGGATGCGCGATGGCTGGACGGTTGCTGCGGTTGCGTGCGCTGCTGATTCGAGGAACGCCCGTTGGGCGCGGGCGGCGGCTTCTTGGGCCCATGGTTTAGCGTCGATGGTGAGTGCAGTGCTTTGCGCCCACGAACGCCAGTGATACAGCGGCAGCGGGATGTGAATGACGCGTTCGGGGTGTTCTCGGAGCGAGGGCAGGAACCTCAGGGCGAGATCGAAATCCTGCGCGCCGTCCATCTCGGAGCGGAAGCCGCCGAGTTCACGCACCGTGGCGGTGTGGAACACGGTGAAGTGACACAGGTACATCTGCGTCATCAGTAACTCCGGTGAGAAGTCCGGTTTGCAGTACAGCTCGAAGTGCTTGCGCTTGGCATCGAACTTGTCCTCATCGGAATACACGATGAGTGCATCCGGGTTCTCGGTGAGGACTCGTGAGAACTCTTCGAAGCAGCGCGGGTCCAGGGCGTCGTCGTGGTCGAGCCAACCGAAGTACTCGGTGGTGACTTTCTCCAGTGCCCGGTTCTGGGCTGCGGAGATGCCCGCGTTGGCGCCGCGAATGACGATCACCCGTGAATCGCTCTCGTGCATTCCCTGGAAATCGTCAAGGAACGCGGTGACCTGTTGATCAGTGGAGCCGTCGTCGCTGACGATCAGCTGCCAGTTGCGGGCCGATTGAGCGAGGACCGAGTTCACGCACTCGCGTAGGAACTCCACCGGTGGGTTGTAGACAGGCACGATCACCGCGAGCGGGACTTGGTTGTCCACGCTTCCTGGAACAACCGTCTTAGCTTGTGCGAGCCAGGCGCGGTATTCCTTGCCCACCGAACGCTCGTAGGCGCGACGTTTGAGCCAGCGCTTGCCGCGGCCGGCGTGCCAGCGCAACTTCTCGTACAGCGTGGGTTCAGCGCTCATGATCGGATGTGGTCAGGACCTGCGGAAATCGGCGGCTAGATCGATGAACCCCTGCCCGATTTCTCCGCGTGGGCTGCGCACTGCGAAGTCCAGGGCTTCGGTCCAACTGTCGAGCAGGCGGGCGCCCGTGTGGTCGAAGACATCGATGTGGATGCGGTAGCGGGCCGGCAGGAGTGGGTTGTCGATGATGTCTGTCTCGACCACGAAGGGCCCTTCCACGGTGCCGAGGTCGATGCCGAAGCGGTGGTTGTTGACCATCGACACCAAGGCGCCGCCCTCGTGCTGGATGGCGATCCGGACATTGGGGCCGAGGATGGACTCATAGGCCTGTAGGTCGATGCGAAAGGTGCACGTGGTGCCGGTCTCGGCGTGCTGCAACGGTTCGCCTTGGGGGTTCGTGAGTGCAACCTCGCGCACCCGGATTTGTCCTGAGCCCGCGCGATCGGCACCGAGCTCGTCCGGCCGCACCGCCCGGAGTTCGAAGTTGCGTGCCGCTTCCTGGGTGTTCACCCGATCCAGGTAGGCGGCGATCACCTGGGAGGACGGTCCGGTGAGTTGGGTCTCGCCGTGATCGAGCCAGGTGATCTCATCGCACAGACTTTCCAGCTGCCCGAGGCCGTGGCTGACCACGATGATCGTCTTGCCGGCCTTGCGGAGGGTGTAGAGGTAGTCGAAGCATTTGCGCTGAAATTCCTCATCACCTACCGCGAGGACTTCGTCGACCAATAGAACATCCGGGTCCATGTGGACGGCAACAGAGAAGCCCAGACGCACGTACATGCCGCTGGAGTAGTGCTTGACTGGATCGCCGATGAACTCCTTAAGCCCGGAGAAGTCGATGATGTCTTCCATCGCATCGGAGATTTGCTGCTTGCTTAGTCCTAGGATCGAACCGTTGAGGCGGATGTTCTCTCGCCCGGTCATATCCGGGTGGAAGCCGGCACCGAGTTCGATCAGTGCCGCCACTCGACCGTCGGCTTTGATGGTTCCCGAAGTGGGCCGGTAGATGCCGGTGATCAACTTCAGCATCGTGGACTTGCCGGAGCCGTTGTGTCCGATGATTCCGTAAACGCTGCCTTTAGGGACCTGCAAGTCCACGTCCTGCAGCGCCCAGAAGTCGACGGTGTTGCGTGAGCGTCCGCGAACGAGTCGTTCCTTGAGGGTGCTGCGTCGATCCAGATGTCGGGTGAATCGTTTGCTCAACCCTTGGGCGTCAATAGCGAATTCGCTCACAGGTACTCCCCGATGTCTTCGCTGGTTCGGTTGAACACTGCCAAGCCGACCAAAAAAGTGACGATCCCGAGCACCAGCAAACCGACCAACTCCCACCAAGGCGGAGCCACCAGCGAGTACATGACATCGTGCATTGCGCCCACGAACCAGGTCATCGGATTGGCTTGCACCACCCACACCAGCGACGATGCCGCTTCCTCCACAAGGGAGAGCGGGTAAATGATCGGCGTGAGGAAGTACAGGGCGCCCAAGATGACCGTGACGATGTATTGCACATCGCCGAACTTGGCGTTAAGCACCGAGAGCATCAGGCCGATGCCTTGCGCGAACAACGCGGTGGCGAGCAGGACCGGGATCGCCAGTACCCAGGTCCACCCGATGTTCATCAAAAAGATGTACATGGCGATCAGGACGATCATCTCCAAGGTGACCTGGATGAGTTGCACAATCGAAGCACCAAGCACCGGCGCCCACGCCGGGAAGTGAACTTTGCGCAGGAGTGGCCCGTTGGACTTCAACTGCGTCATCGACAAAGTGAGCAGTCCGGAGAACAAGTTCCAGGTGACGATGCCGGTGAAGAGGAACGCGGCGTAACTGCGATTCTCTCCGTCACCCAGGAGCGGTGCTTGGATGCGAAACACGATGCTGAATACCGCGGCGAACACGATGAGCTGGGACAGCGGTTGCAGCAAGGACCAGGCCCAACCCAGCGCGCTGGATCGGTAGCGGGTGGCGAAGTCGCGATCGGCGAAGGCCCAGATGAGCGCTCGGTTCGTGTAGAGGTCCTTCAGCACGGAATACACCCACGATTCGTTTGCACGGTGGCAGGAGTGTAGTCAGCGGTCATCGCCGGTGATTCGTCTCAGCGGGGCCGTGACGCGCCAGGACTTCGAGGTCATGACATCCGTCAATTGCTCGCGCAGTGCAGTCGCCTGATGGTCGGCTTCTTGTAATTGCACCGTTCGTGAGCGCGCGATGCGTTCGAGGGTGGCTATGCGTGATTTCGGATCGTCCGCGTGCACGAGCAACAATGACTGGAGCGTGAGCGGCAACCCATCGGCCTTGTCCTGCGCAATCACTTCAAGGTGAGCGCGGACTGTGCGGTGTTCTTCTCCGCCAGGGATATCCACGGTGATGACTTCGCCGTATCCCAGGGGAACGCGCTGCGCTGGTGAATCGTCGACAGTTATGTCGACCGTTCCCGCACCCACCACCGGTGCGGTGGCGATGAGGAGTACGAGCGCTGCATTGCTGGGTACGGTGACGCGCAGGTCCGACTGACCGCCGGGAAGTAGCGGGTAACCCCACGCGGTGGGTTCGGCGAAAGTACCGCTGAGAAAAGCATCGGTAACGGTGACATCCGCACTGTCGAGGGGCTGTCCGAGCAACGGAGATCCGCGATCCGCGGCGATCGCTTCGATACGCACGGTGGATGCATCCTGCACAGGTGCCGCAACCCCGAGCACGTATTCCCGACCGACCTGCATCTCCGGTGGCGCCGCCGACGCGTTGTCCATGGTCTGAGCCTGCCGGATCTCGTATTCGATCTGCTCGGCGACGTGCTGCCAGGTCTTGGGATTTCGGTATGCGTCTGATTCCAGGATCTGCGCTTCGTGTTGTCGCCGTCGTTCTTCATCGAGCACGTGGGTGGCAACCGCGTCGGCGAGGGCCTGGGGGTCATCGGGGGGAATCAGGACTGCCATCCCCGCCCCGGCTTCGGGGAGCGAGGAGACGTTGGTGGTGATCGGCAACTTGCCGAAGGCAAGGGATTCACTCACCGGCAAGCCCCAGCCTTCCCACCTCGACGGATAGATGGTGGCGAGGCAGCCGGCGTACAGATCCGCTAGTTGCCGATCGTCAACGCCATCGGCGAGGACGTGTACGCCACTGGAACCTTCGCCGGCCTCCTGCCACTGCTCCCGGAATTCCTCCGAGCCCCAGCCCCAGCGCCCCACACACACTAGGTCCGGGCGTGAGCCAGCTGGCAGTTGCTGCCAGGCCTGAAAGGCCGTCAGGTGGCCCTTACGCGCTTCGATGGTGCCAACCATGAAGACGTAGCTCCTCGGCCACGGCATCGATCCGGACTCCGACGAATCCGGCCGCAGACCGGGAGGTAGTCCGGTGGCCTGGCCCGGCGGGATCGGAAGTCCTCGCTCGGTGAGGTGGGCGTCGAAGTCATTGCGTGTGGCTTGAGAGATGGTGGCAACCCGTGCGTGGGAGGACGCAAGGAAGGCGAGGTAGCGCCGGAAGCCCGTGGCCACCTCGATCGAGTGGCCAGCACCATGGACCGGAGTGAGGTCGAACAGGTAGGCCACGATCGCCACCCCCTGGGCCGCAGCCCGCTCGGTAGCCAGGAGCACCCCCTGGTCGATCCACGGTGAGCCGAGCTGGACCAGGACGTCCCCGGCGCGCAGGTCGGCGCCGGGAAAGTCGGTGACCTCACCCAGACAGGTCCGGGCCGCCTGGCCGACCCGATCGCGAGTCAGGGGTGAGCCAGGGCGCGCGCCTTGGTCGATGAGGACGGTTCGGTGATCGGGCGGAGCCAGCGCCCACCGGGCCCGAGAGGGGTCCCACAGGATCATGTGGGCCCCCCGGAGCCGAGGGGCGACCTCGGCCACGACCCGCTGGACTCCACTCAATGGGTCGGGCCCGCCCACAAATCGGACGTAGTCCGTCACGTCCACCCAAGTAGTCACGAGAAGACGGTACGCCCCGAGGAGACCACCTGGCTTCCCACTGCCGTGTGCTTTCGTAACATGCGTCACATTGGTATCTTGTTCACCGGCAATTCAAAGCTTCGTCATGTGGAGGGTTCATGCGCAGGTTCCTTGTTCGGAGTTGGGGTGCAGGGCTGCTCGCCCTCTTCATCGGCATAACCGCCGCAGGGGCATCAGGAGCACCGGCATCGGCGGCCACCGACTCCTACATCGCCACACCCAACGGGATGGTCGGAGTGCAGCAAACACTCGTCATCTACGCCCCGAAACGGGTCAATGAGGTCGTCACCATTTCCGGAACTCAGGGCACCGTGGGGACAACTCTTCAGACCGTTGTCGCTCCCAGCGGTTTCGGTTCAGTCTTTTGGGTACCCACCGCTGCTGGCACGTGGACCTTCTCGGGTGTCGGATCTACCGCGAAAGCCACGCCAACAACCGTGTCTGTTGCTGCTGCCCCAACAACGACTGTTCTCGAGATTCCAAACACCATGCAGGTGAACACCCCTGCGAATCTGCTGATCATCGTGACCTCAAATCTTGGGGACGTCGCACCCGTCGGACAGGTCACGGTCAGCACAGCATGGGGAAGCCCCGTTGGTAGCGCCTATCTCTCACCTGGATCTGGGGCAGAGAGTGCCTTCGCCACCATTCCCTGGACCCCAACGAGCACCGGCGTTATCCCCATGGTCGCAACCTTTGCTCCGACGAATGGGAGCTATGCCACTTCAACATCCGCTCAGGTTTCGGTCGACGTGGTCTCAACCCCAGTGCCCTTGTCTCTGCGGCTTCCCGGTTCCTTCAATGTTGGCGAAACCGTCTGGGTGACCGCTTTCGTCACGCCCTCGAATCAGCAAGGCACTATTGCCATGCAGGTTGATAACCAGGGGTCAATCGCGGGCTCAACACCGCTGACGAACGGAGCCGTCTCGGTCCCCTGGACACCTCAGAATCCCGGGTTCACCAACATTCAGGCGTTCTTCACCAACAGTGCAGCAAACAGCAGCGGCGTCGCTTCCCAGGGAATTCAAGTGTCGGCGGCGCTACCAAACGACTCACTCGAAGTCGCTCCCACAGGTCAAAATGCTTGGACTCCCGGCGCAACAGTGACCGTGAAGCGGGGCCAAAATCTCCTCATGACCTCCTCATCCTCGTCAGGTTCACCCGTGGTCATTAACGAGTCAGGGCCTTGTGTCATCAATGGAGCGCTGCTTATGGCTGTCAATACTGGGACGTGTGTCATCACAGCCACATCTGGCGGTAGCGCGTCATTCAAGCCGGCAACAGCCACCTACAACGTTTCCGTCGTGAAGCCAAAGAAAAAGAAGAAGCGCTAACCGGGCACTCACCGACAAGATTTCTCTCACTTCCCTAGGAGATTCACATGCGTCGCAGTTTTGGTTTCGGTATAGCCGTTGCACTACTCGTTGCGCTCATTCCTTCCGTCGGTGTGAGTGCAGCGACGACGTCCACCACGACTGTGATCGAGGCACCGAACCAATACGGCATCAACGCACCCATGCCATTGCGGATCCAGGTGACCAACAACCAAGGCGGCGCCGCTCCCACTGGAACGGTGACGCTGCGGGACAACGTCGGCCGCTTCATCGCGGATGCTCCCTTGATAACAACAGACAATGGCGGCTATTCGTGGGCCATCATCAGTTAGGGGTGAGCGACTCGGTCTGAGCCAGTTGCGTGCCGTGTATACCCCGGCTGGCAACACCTTTGCAGCGTCGCAGAGCAGCTTGGCGGGGGTTCTCATCCTGCAGAGCACGCCCACGGCCGTGCTTCGATTGCCCGATCGTTTCGTGGTGGGCACGCCAGCCAACATCACCGCTCTGATCAACCAACCGGTCCCGAATGGAACCGCCTCACTTCAGGTCAATAATCGTTCTGTCTCCGGATCCACCCAGGTGAATGCGGCCAACGAGGTTCCCGTCACATGGACACCAACTGCCTCCACTCAGTACACCTTCCTGCTTCAATTTACGAACGCGACGGCGAGCGCTTGGGGTCAGATGGAGCAGGCAGTGTTTGCCTATCCCAACTAGTGGGCCAAAATGATCAGGTGTCCTTTACGCGCCCGTCCTTCATCACCAGACTGGTAGACCGGCGGACAAAGAGGCGCGTGGTGGACTCCTACCTGGGGCCCCAGCAGGCAGCTGCTCGAGAATGGACAAGATCCGTAGGAGCGCCAGACAACTTCTACTACGGGTTAACGGCCCGAAACACCGAACACTTGATCTCCTTATTTGCTGTCGTGTTCAGCCAGCCACAAGAACGGGTACGCGAGATCGCCGAAGAACTACCAGTAGCTGATTCGATCCAGGCCGCTGCACACTCGCTCAACATCAATCCGGTGCGCCTCTACGGCCGACGCCTCGGCTGGTACCTCGTCGCGCGCCTTGTGCACCCGACATTGGTAGTGGAGACGGGTGTTCACGACGGCATCGGCGCGGTGATCCTCAGTGAGGCGCTGCGCAGGAATTCCCTCGAAGGAAACTCAGGGTGTTACCGGGGCACAGATATAGACCCCGAAGCGGGCTGGCTTCTGAAGACTTCAGATGTCGATGCCAAAGTCTTGTACGGCGATTCGATCACTTCTCTCGAATCGTTTTCCCCAAAGTCTGTGGGCCTGTTTATCAATGACAGCGACCACAGTTCCGACTATGAGTACCGCGAATACCAGACGATAGCTTCTCGGCTATCCGACAACGGTGTGATCCTTGGTGATAACGCACACGCCACCGATTCGTTGCTGAGGTACTCCCGAGAAAGTGGTCGACACTTCATATTTTTCGACGAACGTCCGCTCGATCACTGGTACCCAGGAGCAGGAATCGGAATCAGTTTGAAGCGTCCCGAAATGGATTGACTTTCGCCTTATCTCACGAGGCGGAATGCTTCTCGAACTCGCAGTAAGTCACTCATCCGAGGACGGAACCTGTCTGCAACCTGCCGTCCCGGATCTAACCCCACCTGCTGGTCTTCCTGAACGCGGTACTCGATCACTGACTGTCCGTCGAGAACGATCGCATCTTGAGCGGTCGCAGCCATACTCCACCAACGGTCATGGAGCCAGCCATGAGGAACTGGCGCTGCCATAGTCAACGGATCAAGCAGCACGCGGGGCCGAACGGCACTGGCGCCGCCGGTGGCTATGGAGTGGCGCAACACGTAGTAAAACCTTCGTTGATATGACCAGTCTTCCCAGTCAGCAGGTACTGGGAATGTGTCCCGAAGAGTCTGCGTCTGATTCATGATGTACCCATCGGATGCCACCATCCACGCTTCTGGGTGGTTATTCAAGAGGCGGATTTGGTGATCTACTCGGTCCGGCAGCCAATAGTCATCATGGTCTCCGAGCACACAGAAGTCGATGTCACCGACGGTGCGCAGGCCTTGAGTGAAATTTTGGGCAATGCGAGTGGTGACATCAACGGCTGTACTCGTCGCCTGCTCGATAGTCCAGCCAGCATCGCGAAGAATCTTGACAGTCGCATCAGAGGAAAAATCGTCGATAGCAATGCGTGAATCAACGGGACGGGTTTGCCCGTCGATACTGGCGATCAGATCCGGGAGCCACTGCCGTGAGTTATGGGTGACAATGACAGCACCGACCGTTGCTGACGTATCAGACATGTGATGCACCGTGCGCGACAACTGAATTCAACATGTCTTCATATCGACGTGCCACGTCGTCCCACTGATAGACCGTGGCGACACGGTTTTTTCCCGCATCGGCAAGGCCTTGCAGAATCGATTCAGTGTCCGCACTGTCCGACAGATCATTAGATCCCGCGATGTCATCCAGCAGATTGCTCAACTGTTCGGCATCTGACCAGAAGAGTGCCCTGTCTCCGGTGACTTCTCGATTGAACTCCACATCGAACGCAAGTACGGGTGCTCCCGCCCCCATTGCTCGCAGCAGGCTCGGATTTGTACCACCAACCGAGTGCCCATGGATATAAGTCCGCGCATTCGCGTACAGCTGATTCAGTAGATCCTGATCGTAGATCCCACCGGTTAGACATATACGCCCATCCTCACCGGCTGCTGTCCTAACTTTCTCGATGTACCAATCGGAGTAGGGAGCTGAACCCACCACGACAAGTGGCCTCGTTTCCTCACTTTCTCGGTAGGCGTGAACGGCGTCGAGAACATGATTCTCTGGCTCGAAACGTGCCACAATCAAGTGATAGTCCCGACGCACCAAACCAAGTTCGTGAAGTCGGTCTGCTCCCGGATCAATGACGTCAGCTCCGTACGGGATAAAGACGCACTCACGCCCGTACCGATTCAGCACATAGTCAGCAATCGCGCGAGAATCGGCGATGACTGCATCACCCCACTTGACCGCGACTCGCTCTGCCCACCGGTAGTAACGAGCGCCGGCTCCCCGCCACTTCTCACGTGTGGACTCCAATCCATCGAGATGGATTACTGCAGGGATCTTGGCTGCCTTTAACGGCTTCAACAACGGTGCGTTTCCCGCGTTGAGGACTAAGGCAACGTCTGGGTGACTCTTGCTTATGGCGTGCACAGCACTTGCTGTCGTGTGACTCAACGTCTCAGCGAAACGATGGCGAATCGCCGGAGCGTTCACGACATTCATGCCGCGGTACTCCCTCAGCGTCTGTCCAGGGTTGCGCGAATACACCGTCACGTCATGCCCTTTTGCCGCCAACCGGACACCGACCTCTTCCACCGCAGTTTCGAAGCCCCCATACTGCGCCGGCACACCTCTGGTGCCCATGATGGCTATCCGCACCAGCCAAACGTACTCGCTACGACTTTGACCACCTGAATGTCGCGCGCGCGCTGCTAATCTCCAGCCGTGGAGGTCGCGGCGCTCACCATCCCCGGCACCTGGCTTTTTTCTCCCGTGTTGCGTGAGGATGATCGAGGTGTCTTCCTCGAGTCGTTCAAGTCGGACGTTTTCGCCGATTCTGTTGGGCGGGCCTTGGATGTAGCCCAAATGAATGTTTCCGTTTCTCGGCGCGGAACCGTTCGTGGCGTGCACTTCGCGGATGTTCCTCCAGGCCAGGCGAAGTACGTGCAGTGTTTTGATGGAAAAATTCTTGATGTAGTCGTAGATATCCGTGTCGGCTCACCTACCTTTGGCCAATGGGATGCGGTGCAACTCGACAGTGAGAATCGCCAAGGGCTCTTCGTCGAGGAAGGCCTCGGGCATGCGTTCTGTGCTCTCAGTGATGTGGCGAGTGTTGGGTACCTTTGCTCAACTGCGTACGCCCCGAATCGAGAACGGGGAATCAATCCGCTCGACCCGCTGGTCGGAATACCGTGGCCCGGCGATGAGCAACTGGTTCTTTCAGACAAGGATTCAGCATCTCCAACACTTCAGCAGGCTCTAGATCAGGACCTCCTCCCCTCCTTTCACGAGTGTCAGTCCTTCGTAGCTTCTCTCCGCGCCTAGCGCTTGACAGAAACTCGTTCTCTTAACCCACCTGCTCGAAAGAAAGTTGAGTGGGACCAACAAAGCCCAGAACTGACCGCAGGAAAACCTCTGAGGGCTCCGTGGAGTAGACGATCACGATTCCCTGCTCCGGATACATGGCAAGCGCGTTCTCGATCGGGGTCACCGCTTCCTTACCGTAGGGGAATTCCCCAAGTTCGCCGTAGAGCAGCATCTGGTTGGCCGAAGGGGTGCCGGACAAACCAGCGACCCAGAAGTTCGACTGCAGACCTGCGCCCTCCCACAAAATTGGCCATGCGTCGGGGTAACGCTCGGCGCCGGCTACACCAGCAAGGATCACGTGACCGATGGTGCTGTCGCCCTGTCCGGAAATGCGCACCCAGCCTGCTTCAATTCCCGGCGCCGGACGAAAGCCAGCCGACATCCCCGCAGGTGCCGCGCCCACGTATCCATATGCGGTTACCGCGACGAGTCCCGCAATCACGAACATCGCGACGGATGACAGCGCGGAGAGTTGACGAATGACGAGAGCCAGAGCAACTGCGATTCCGGCCGCAAGCACAGGGGCCGTCGCGATCAATCCTGCATCGAGTGATTTGAGGACGTAGTACGAGCGCAACAACGATGTTCCCGCGTTGTACGAGCCAACAGAAAAAAGTCCGGCAAGGACGAGACAGGACACGGCTGGTCCGGTGACTGCAACGGGGAGAGGCGCTCGGTTGCGGAGCAGGACCGCCACGGCGACGGCAATCAGTGGAGCCGCGAGTGCAGCGGAGATATTGAACGGAGCCATACCCGTACCCACGGAGCCGATGTGTTCACCGAATTCCGTCAAGGAAGCACCCTCTTCTACCGCGAGCACGTCCGACAGTTGTCGATAACCGAGCAGGCCGGCGACCACAACGCTGACGGCTACCCACGCGAGGCCGATACGTCGGTCACGTCGCCACAGTGCAACAAGGACAATCACTCCTGCGGGTGCGAGAACAAGAGCAAGTGGCGTCCAGAGTCCAATAATGGAGACCAGGCCCAGCGGAATCAGAAACCAGCCGTATGTCGCAGCTGAGGACCAACTTCGCGTGCTGATGTAGGACACCACGGTCACCACAGTGGTGCCGAACATGAAGTTCATAAACCCTGTATTCAGTAGCCACTGTGGACTGCCGAGAAGAAGCCACGCGCCCGTGGCGCCGGCAGCAGCCAGCGCTGCGACGGTGACGTAGCGGCGGCCGGTGAGAGGCTTCGCCCAACGGCTGGCAAGGTCACCCGCAATCCAGGTCAGCGCCGCAGCACACGCGGCGAAGGCGAGGGACGACCAGATGGCGTAGGGGAGCAAAAGCCCAGTTCGCGGAAGCCCACCCACTCCGGACGCTTGCTGCAGGAGCGAGTAGAGCGTTGTGTGCAGGGACGGGTACCACTGGTTCCAGGCCAGTGACCCATCGTTGGTGGTCCAGGTGGTGCTTTCGTGAACGTAGGTGTTCGCGAACGTGATGAAGTGGGAGGCGTTGTCCCACCCCCCGAAATACAAGGAGCTCAGTAGTTGCTGGGGTGTCTGACCGATGAAGGCACTGACGGTCCACCAGGTCGCTATCGCGAACACGCCGATGACGACTCCGTCGACGGAGGAGAACTTCGGTAGCAGTGACCCGTGCTCACGACGTCTCCACCGGAGCACGGCTCCGACGGTGATGGCAATCACTGCACCGCTGATCAGCCCCCGAGCGTTAGTACTGGTCAAGGGGAGGGTTCCGGAGCGAGGAAACACGACGGCGATGAATCCCAGGATCACAACGCCACTGATGACCGCTCGCTCCATCGTGTATCGACCCCAGGGTGCGATCAGGCAGACACTGATCACGCACGCGATGAGCCCAACGGGTGGAGCAGTCCACAGCAGTACGACGGACAGTCCTGCAGCGACCAACCCAATGACGGCCGGCAGGAGTGGGCGGGTTGGAGGAGTCATCACTGCACTCGAGTACTCGGTATGGCTTTCACGCCAATGCGGGTGGGGCCTTCCACAACGGCGCTCACGATCGCCGCACCGTTTTCTACTTTCATTCCGGGGTAGGTGGCGATCGTCCAGCCTGCTGGTGGGTAGACCTGCACCGTCAACGTTTGGTCCACCAGGAGGGCTTGTGGTTCGGCCTGCACCCGATACTCAAGAACATCAACCTCGGTGTCTTCCGAATCGCCCGGGAGTTGACCGGCGACGAAAGAGCCAGCGGGCATCTCGTAGGACAGTGTGATCGCTGATTCACCGCCAGGTGGAGTCCATCCCACGACTCTGATCATCGGGTATCCGAAGCCGTCGTCCACCCACCCCGCGCCGAGTTGGCCGCGTGTGTGGCCCTTGAACGAGCGAACGGCGAAGTCACCGGGATACGTAATCTGCCGGCGGGTGGCTTCTCGGGGCGCGTAGATCATGTAGGCGTTCTTCACCCATGATGTCTCGTACCCGATTCGCTCCGGGGGGCCTTCCGGTCGATCTGCTGGGGTGTCGTTCGTGACGATCAACACCTGATTGATCTGTGCGCTCCCGTCCTCGCGCAGAAATACCTGCTTCAGGATGTTCCTGCGCTGAAACACGTCGACCTTGGATTGATTGCCGTTCTGGGAGTAGACCGCTGCCCAATCCCCTGTCCCGGGATCAGCGACCACACCCGCAACGCCGGTATTCATCGCCAGAGATTGAATCTCCGCGTCGCGCATCCACATCTGAAAATGGCGGCCCGGTGCTGTTGATGCGATCGCACGGGCAACGGTGATCAGATCCTCTCCGGAGAGAAGCGTGATGAGCAGGTCATCGAGAAGTTCTTGATTGGCTTGCTGCCGCAACATGGCTTCTTCCTGGCCGAACTCTCGATACGCGTCGATCAGGAGTAGTTGGCTCAAGCGTTCTCCGTCGACCTGACCGTAGGTAGGCGAGTCGATGGGGCCAGTCGCTTCCAAAACGGCTGCGATCGCGGTGAGGTCAATCGCGAAAATGCCGTCGACTCTCGGGTAGCCGCCTGCCTCCCATGCTCCCGCCATCTCCTGGGCACTGAACATCAAGTTCGGGTGGGTGTTGCTCACGACGAAGGGTCTTTCGCGGGTATTGCCCGGGAAGAAGGGATTCACAGCCGGACCGAACCACTCGACTGGCCTGTTCAACGGTGGGAACAACTCCGTACTGGTCTGTCCCCGGACCGGTATCGAGATTCGGCCTTCGTCAAACTCAATCATGACCAGGGACAGCGGCGCTCCGAAGCTTGCTCGCATCTCGGCTTGATTGCCGATGGCGACAAGGTATCGACGGGGCCCATCAGCACCTAGTGCGTCGGGGAGCACGGGAGCGATGTCCACCAGCGCATTCACGGCGTCCTGCACCGGCCGCATCTCCGCGAGGGCTTGCTTTCGAAATTCATCAAGCTGTTGGGATGCTGACGTCGTGGCGGTTATTGCGCGAAGGTCTTGACGCGCTGAGCGGAGGTCCGCTTGGGCTTGAGTTACTCGGTCGGGCACTTGCTCCAGCCTGACGAGATCGATGGCTCCGTCTTGAAAGATTTTTGATGTTCCCGAGTTTCCGGAGAGATCTCCGTAGAGACCGAGCAGTTCCCCGGTGGCGGAGGTGAGGCTGTCCGCCGCCGAAACCGTCAATTGCCAGTTGTCGATTGCAACGGCAACACCGGGAATTCTTTCCACCGCAGGGATAGCGCGTCCCTCGAGGCTGCCCTGCATCTGAGTAACGGAGGCGGCGGCTTCGTCGAACTCACGTGTGCCTTCCTCGTAGTTTCCGGCCGTCAGGGCATCCGCGGCCTTACTCAGGTGTTGTTGAAGTCCGAGCCCTCCGAGGGCCAACTGTCCGAGGGACATTGACAGGGAAAATTGAAGGCCGAAGATGACCAGGCCAGCCGCGAGGGCGACCGCCGTGGCGAACCAGCCCACGACCCGCCGTGGTGACCAGGCGTCGCGGCCGTCACCCGGTTCAGGGTTTGGCTCGACAGAATCACTCGGCTCGGACACCACAACAGTCTACGTTCACTGCGGGGGCCTCACGGGGGGCAGCACAGCCGCTAGTAAGCGCCTTTCCCTGTGATAACGACCTTGGCGGTCTTCGCCACGATGACGACATCGAGGGCTGGTGACCAGTTCTCGACGTATTCCAGGTCCATTCGCATTCTCTCGTCCCAGTCCACTTCTTTGCGTCCGGAGACCTGCCACAGGCCCGTCAAGCCGGGCTTGGTGAGGTGCCGACGGTGGTCTGCGTCATCGAAGAGTCCTAACTCCTCGGGGAGAACGGGGCGAGGACCGACCAGGGACATGGAGCCCGACACCACATTGACGACCTGTGGCATCTCATCGATGCTCCAGCGCCGCAGAAGGCGGCCGAAAGCTGTGACGCGCGGATCGTCGCGATACCGGTCGAGAATCTGCTCATCCGGGTCGCCGATGACGTCACTGCGCTCTCGGTCCGCTCCGACGTACATCGTCCGGAACTTGGTGACGGTGATGAGTTCGCCTCCTCGACCCACGCGCTGTTGACGGTAGAAGACCGGGCCCCGACTCGTGGCAATCGTGCCGATGGCGGCGAAGACCATGAAGGGCAGGAAGATCACGAAGAGTAGCGATCCGAAAATGACATCCAGTGTGCGCTTGATGGCGCGCTTCGGGCCCGTGAGGTCTGGTTCATCGAGGTGCAGCAAGGGCAGATCCGCGGCCATCCGCATCGTCACCCGCGGGCCTGCAACGTCTCCCACCGTGGGTGCCACCAGCAAATCAATGCGCGGCCCCTCGAGGCGCCAGGACAGGCGTTGCACCAGTTTCGGTCCCATGACTGGTGAGCCGGCCACGGCGACTGAGTCGGCGTCCTCCAGGCCGATCCGTGTCATCACCTCGTCGAGCCACGCATCAAGCCCAGCGTCTTCTACGTCACCGGCGGGCTCCCCAATGACGTCAACAACATCGAAACCTGCAACGGGGTCTCTATCGAGAAGGTCGACGAGATCTGCCTGCGCGGGTCCGGAGCCGATGACGACTGTGCGGTGAAGGAAGTGGCCGTACATCCGTTCATGCCGCAACCACGCGCGAAGGATCCACCGAACAACCAGCAGCACGATGAGACCGACGGCAAATGTGATGAGCACGAAGCCGCGCGACAGGTCCAACTTCAAGGCGTAGGCGACGATCGCGATCGCGGCAAAGACGAAGGCGCTTGCTCCGACGATTCTCTTGAATTCCTCTGATCCAACGCCGAGAACTCGGGTGTCGTACGCCCCGCGAAGAACGAGCACACCTACCCAACTCACCACGACCACGAGGGCGAAGAAGACATACGTGCCGTCGCCGATGTCGACGCTGTAAGGGATCGTCCAGCGCAAAATGAAGCCAATCGCCGATGCCACCGCTATTGCCACGGCGTCCCAGATGACCGCCCGGGTGGCGTACACGCGTAGTGGGTCACGGTGGAGGTGTGGCCGATCGCGATGGTTGCGGCCCACCGAAGCCAGGCTCGGTCGATCATCAGTGGAGGACCAACCCGGGCGTCGTGATGGGGCGCTCCCCCCATCAACGGGTGCTGACGAGGACGGTGAGGACGCGTCGGGGGCTTCCTTGTCGACGGCCATGCCACCTCCCTGCCGAAATCTCACGCCCGTGGAGAACCTGTCCTAGGACGGTACCAGCGAGACAAGGCAACGCCGACCCGTTGCCTGGCCTACGCGCCCACAATCAGGCATTTTGGGGTGCTTCCACCCCACGCAAGGAAGCTACTGAAGGTACACCCGAATGGGTACTTCGGTGAGCATGATTTCCGTCCCGGGAGCGGCCTCCTGGCATGTGGCAAGAGGGTCACAGACCAGTTGAGAGTTATCCGGCGTGGTGTACGAAGCCTCGCCCTCCTCGGCCCAGGCCACGATCCAACTAATGCCATCCCGGTTGAAGTCGCACGTGACCGCCACACCGGTCTCCGTGCAACCGTCGAACAGGGCCCCGATCACCCAGTTGTCCAACGCAAAGAACCCTTGCTCGGCGTCGGTACCCGGGAAGGCTTGAATGCCCAGGAAGTCCAGAGGCTTCAGGGACCAGATGTACCAATAGGACCGGTCGATGCCCAGGCGCAGGTCATTGATGTATGTCCTGACGACATAGCCGGCGGCGTCGGGGCCGGTGATCTCCGTTCCGGGGATGTCCCCGGGGCCGGCTATTCCGTAGTTGACCTCGGTGTCCCAAATGGGCAATTCCGGCGCACCTGCGGCCGTGAGGGACTCGGTGAAGCGCTCGATGAGTTCCGTGCGGTTGACGGGTGTTCCCTGACCATCGGGGTAGCTGTGGACCGTCCAGACATCGACGGGCCAGCCTCGCGTCTCGAGCTCAGCCAAGTACTCCGGGAAGAAACGATCGAATGAGGCCTGGATACGCGTCGACGGCGACGGGGCGACGACGAGCGCGTCTGGGTCACCCGCCTTGATGATGTCGTACGCACGCTTGGTCATGTCGGCCATCTCGGCGGGCGTTCCGTTATAGAAATTTTGCAGGTTCGCTTCGTTCCAGATCTGGTAGGCCGAGATCTGGTCGCCGAAATTCTCCACAACCGCGGTGACCCACTCATCCCAATCGTTGAGATCCGCCGGTGCACTGGCCGCCCCCGGTTGCGGGTAGTCGTCCGCACCCGCTTGCGTTGAGGCCCATTCAGGAGTTGTGCCGAGGACATACAGAATGTCCGTCATTCCCTTACTTGAGGCGTTGCTCAATGCCCCCTCAAGGTTGTCCCACTTGAACTCGCCTTCGGAAACTTCGATCTGCGACCAGCCTGTTCCGTTGTCCCACAGGCGCAAGGAGCCGAAGGGGGCCGAGGCCCATGCAGCGCCACCCTCGACACCTTCGATGTGCAGACCAACAACGGCGGGTTGCACCGCGTTCGGGTCGATCGCCGGTTCTGCAACCGTCGGCTCCGCTGTCGGCGCTTGGTCGCCCCCCGCATCAATCGAGTCAACCGTGCCCCCGCACGCCGTCAGCAGCAGACCCGCGACGCTGACACCCGCAACGAGTCGAAAAACCTGGCGGGTGTTTACGGCGCTAACTGCTGTGCCCATTGTCCTTGATTCGCTGCGTTGCGAGATTCGCTTCCAAACCATGTCGGGTTGATTCCAATCGTGACGGACGTTCCAGGGGCCACCGCTGAACATTGATTAAGTGAGTTGCACTGCACTGTGGCACCGGCCGGCACGACGTACGAGCCGAACCCGGAGTTGGACCAGACGACCGCGGCTGGATCTACCGCATCACCGAGCTGGCATACGTTGAGTGCACCCTCAGTACACGTGTAGAACGCTCCGTTCATCCAGTTGTACACGGTCTGGTAGCCAATAGCTCCCGGAGTCCCATCCTCAAGAATGATGCCGAGTCGACCATCGGGCCGGTACCAGTAGTACCAATACGTTCGATCAACACCCTTAAGAATCGAGTCGAGGAAAGTAGCTGCGGTCCAGTCAGCAGCCTGACCTCCGCTGATGCTCGTGCCCTTGATCTTGCCCGGGCCCTTGATGCCGTAGTTCACCTCGGTGTCCCACAACTGCTTGCTCTTCGGCACCTTGGCCTTCTTCATGTCCTTCAAAACTCGATTCAGGTGCTTCACTCGATCCGACGGGGTGCCTTTGCCATCGGGGTAGGTGTGTACCGCGATCGCGTCGACCGGCCACTTGAGCTTCTTCAGTTGCTTCAAGTACTCGGGGAAAAACTTCTTGTAGCGCTTTTCGAGACGCACGGTCGAACTTGCCGCGACCACGGTGGCCGACGGATCGTACTTCTTGATGATCTTGTAGGCGTCCTGCGTAAGTTTCGCCATTTGCTTGGGTGATCCGTCGTAGAAGTCCTTGAGGTTTGCCTCGTTCCAGATCTGGTAGGCATCAATACTGTTGCCGTGCCGCTTCACCACGGCTTTGACCCACTTCTTCCAATCCTCCGACTTGGGGTTGGCCGCGCCCGTGCCTCCATACGGGTAATTGCCTTTTGGTGCCTTCTTCTGTGCCCACTTGGGTGTGGATCCAAGAACGTACAAGATCCGCATGTTGTCCGCATTCGCCTGGGCAATGGCGCTGTCGAGGCCGTTCCACCAGTATGTCTTCTTCTTCTGCTGCACCTGGCCCCAGGCAACACCCGAGTCCCACAAGCGAACCGTTCCGATGGGGGCAGCGGGCTTTTGTCCATTCGCTATCGCGGGGATATGCATACCGAACTGGGTGCTTGGCACCGGGCCGTCCGCGACAGCGCTGGGCGCTATCACAACAGTCGAGCCAATCAATGCGGCGCAGGCCACGGAGGCAGTGAGAACTCGTCTCATGTGACAAACCTTTCGGTGTGCGCGGAGATGATCTCCGACGGAACGCCTGGACAGGCTAACCCAGGGTTGTCGCTTTGACGATAACGACATCGCACCGATCCAAGATTTCGGGCCCTAGGGCCCCTCCAGGCCGTCTGACACGGACTGATGGGTTGCTAAGCGCAGGACATACAGACTCTGGCCGTCGGTTTCCCTGCCGTAGACGAAACGGTCGACAGCCAGGCCCGCATCGGCCACGTGGGCCTCAAAATGCTGTCGACCGAATCGAGTGCAGTGCAGTCGACCCTTCCACTCCAGGGGGCCGTACCCGGTCGGGTTTTCCTCCCAAGCAGGGACACCTTCCTCGACGAAGCAGGTGAGGAAGGCCCTGCCGCGACCACTGAGCGCCTCACCGATCAAATTCAGGTAAGCCGCTGTGTCCTCATCGTTCATGTGCGAGAAGACCGAGTAGGCATATAAAACATCGACGGAGTCGGGGTCGGTAGCTAGCGTCCGCTCGGGAAGCCCAGCGGGGTTGTATCGCTCATTCGCGACATCCACACACGTAAACCGGTATCCCGGGGCGGTGAGATTCTCCCGTGCCCACCCGATCAGGTCCGGCTGGACATCCACCCCGTGATACTCCTCGATTCTTCCGCTCGCGAAATGCTCACGAACACCAACAGCGAGGCGCCCCGCACCGCACCCCCAGTCCAACAGCCGAGAGCCTTCGTTCAAA
>WLWF01001327.1_pt1 | contig 20635 bp, 28 predicted proteins | sample 6718331 | NCBI WGS metagenome assembly WLWF01 (sample SAMN12718692, study PRJNA515312) | sponge metagenome | isolation source: marine sponge | host: Mycale hentscheli | place: New Zealand: South Island, Marlborough, Capsize Point | collected 2003-05-01
ACTTCCGACGCATTGCAGATACTCAGAAAGTCAGGCAAAGTATACAACAACTTTATTCCGACAGGATGGAGACGCAAGGGTAAAGACTTTGTTCCTGACATGGAGGACAGGAAGCAGACTGAGCTGATTGCCAAGTGGAAAGAAGAAGGCATGACCTTGCGTAAGATGGAGGTCAAGGCAAGGCTGCAAAAGATGAAGCGTCCTCGTGGTACACACTGGGATCGCAATACCATCAGCGTTGCTCTGAAGCATCGCCTTCAGGGTTTTCCGAAAATTCCCCCAAAAGGTTAATCACATCTGTCAGTCGGCGACGGACTGTTCTCCTGTCGCAACCAAACTCTTCGGCCATTTCCTCAAAGGTTTTCTGGTCGAAGTATCTTGCTCGCACTAACTGGCGTTGTTCTTCAGTGAGTGTGGACAGTGACGCTGCAAGCTCATGCTTCCAGTGCTCTGACTCACGCTCCTTCTCTGCGAGTTCTATCGGCACTCTCTCTGAGCTGCCGTATCTCAATCGTTTCTCTTTCTGCAGCTCCTTCAACAAGGAGTTGTGGATCGCCCTGCTGAAGTAAGTAGTTAGCTTAGACTTCTTCTCGTTGTATGTACGAGAAGCTACTACTACAGCAAGGTGAGCCACACTAACTGCATCTATATTCGCCAGTTTCCTACTGATCCCCGGATACGCACGTTGGAATCCACGTATGGCATCAGGGATAATCTCAATAGCCTCCTCCGCTATTCTCTTCTGACGTTTCGTAAGACGACGAAGACTTCCCCTCATTTGATGCTCGCCTCGCTATGAGTGTCAGCTCTGTCAGCGTCCTGTTCATCTGTTTGATGTTTTCATCCATCTCATCAAGGTCAGTTACGATCCTTGTGATGTTGACTTTATTTGCTTCACCTAACGTAAACAGCGCATCCTTTAACTCTTTGTTATTCGTGCGAACCTCATCAAGAACTTCTACATACTTAGACGCAATAGGCTTGATGATCTCGTTAAACGTGACGTAACTAACTGCAACCAATAGCAACAGGGGAATCCCAAACCTTTCCCCAATCTTGAACAGGCCTGAAAGGTCTGCGGTTACTGGTTGTTTCGTCTCCGATTGGTTTTGTTCTGACATCTTTAATATCCTCCACCGGCACTAACATGTTCCCTTCCTTACGGTAAAGCTGTCCATTCCTTTGGACAGTCTCCTCCATTGGGGATGGCATGGGGTCGGGTAGTGGATCTTTGCGGGGCAGGCAGAACAAGCAATCGCATGGGTCGCATGTTCCATCACAGTCAGGACATGCTGGATCACATAAGCAAGCCTTTGGGCTATCTGCTGAAAATAATTCAGCGACTTCTGCATTGGTGCTCCATGTTTCACCGCCATCGTCAGACATGGCAGCAACGTCTGGGTCGCCTTTCTGTAGCTTCCCGGTTCCATTACAACGACTGCACTTATTTTCTATCGTGCCGTCGCCTACCATCCCACGACCGAGACAGTCCGGGCATTCGTCACCGACTTCTAGCTTCCCGCCACCACCGTCAGGCTCTGGCTCACTCGTAACCACAGCTAACGAAATATACGCACCGAGCTGTGTCTTCTCAGTGAGGTCTAGGTAATCCTTCTCTTCTACTGGATCACAGCCAACAATCGCTACCATACAGCAGCAACTCATCAGTCTCTTCGTCCAGCTCTTCCCAATCAAAGTCGATAGTCCACATCTCATATCAAGTCCCTCAAGTTCCAATCCTTTAGCTTACGGTTGGGGAATCCGTTCAGATCGGATACTGCGTAACAATCCCTGTTCTTCACATCACTCCATTTAGCCCAGAAGCTACCGCGAGGTATCTTAGGTAATGATGTATTACCCTGTGGATATGGGCCGTTGTCATTGTTCCAGCTTGGCCCCCATGAGTTGAGTATCAATACCAATGGGCCGCCATAGTTCTTGTGCGCAAAGTCAGTGTCGTCAAAAGCTATATAGGTGAGGGCGTGACTCCATGACCCACTACGCTTACTCCACCCATTGCTATCACGACTCTTACTGAACCCTTCTCCGCCGCATGTGCAAAGAGCATACCCTGCGGATATCGCATCGCGCACGGTTTCCCAGCTCTTGCAACGCGAGGATGACTTGACCTTATGACCACCAAGCTGTGCCTTCACATCAGACGGTGGTGATGAGCTGCCCCACTTGTGTGCAATGCTCTTGCTGTACGCTGCGAGGTTCATTCCAAGAGGTGCGGGATAGTCCTGACAGATGACCATGCCGATACCGTCGGTTGCACGTTTGATTGCCGTGGCACAGCTCCACCCATCCGAGCTCTTACCGCGAAGCCAGTACGTTGGACTTGGGTGGAACGCTCCGTACTTGTATCCGGCATCGGGTATCTGTGGCCATGAGCCTTGACCGTTGTTAGCACTGACGGCCATGCTCGTTATCAGTGTGTGCTTGCATGAATGGCTCACGCAGTCTCCGCATGCCTGATTCGGCTCGCCGTGAAAAAAATCAGAACGCCCTGCAGCCTTCCACACTTCTGGATATAAAAGTATTAACTTACCTTCACCCTGACCAGCGAACCCAAACTCTTGAGCAGTGTCGGCCATGTTGCCATACTCACCGCTTTCAATTTCCTCGGCTCCATCTGGATCAAACACGGCCCCCTCAAACCCATTGTCATAGGCGTTGACGAGCTCTTCCACATTCTTAAAGTCTTGTGGATCAGGTAGCTCGTTGTTCTTAAATCGCTCTCGGTATGTTTTCAGTCTCGCCATTTGTCTACATCTCCTACAATCCATATGACAAAGCCGGCAGCAACTGCTCCGGCTAGTGCTAGTATTAAGAACTCACCCACTGACATGAGGTTCATTAGCTTCTTAGCCCTGAAAGTATTGATGATGTCTCCTTGTTCTTAACATCATCACTTTTGTTATCGGCTGTCTTCATCCATCCAACGGCTGTGTCTTTTACCTTGCCAGATATCTCTGATTTAGATTCCGTATGAACTGATGTCATATTGCCATGATGTGATACTTTAGCTTCCATTACCTCACCGCCTTCCCTATCTCTTTGAGTGCCCGGACTATCTCGTCCTTCTGTGATGGGGATAGGCTCGTGATCTCATCTCCATATACCTTGCGTAGTTCTGCCTCTATTGCATCTGCTACTGCTGGGTATTTCTCTACTGGCTGACCCACGCCGTTATACGAAAAGCTCAGGATGCCAAATACGAAATCCTGTGCTACCTCAGTCGTATTAACTAGGTCTCTCTTGTCAGCCGATAGCATGTCACCACCTGTGCTGAACGCCTCACTCATGACTGCCCTGTCTTCAGGCTTCATGGACTCAGCGGCTGAATGCACAGCGGTCATTGAACCAGTGTATGGTTCTGACGGTGCAGGCTTTCCACCACCACCACCACCATCTGTTAATCCAAGTGCATACGCTGCCAACCCCAGTGCAAGGGCGACACGTATGAAGAAACTTGCGTTGCCATTCATATCATTGCCTTTGTTACTGTGACTGTGGTCTCTTGTACTGGTGGAGGATTGCAGTTGCACACCAACTCATGTGTCAACTGGCATGTCAATTCCTCCGCCTTCTTGTAGCCCGCTGCATGCGTCTGCTTCTGTAGCTCAGACAACAGGACAATCCATTCTGCCTTTGACTTCTCATCCGCTACCTCTACAGGTGCATCTACTTCAGGCTTAGGCTCAGACTTCAAAGACTCTACAGCCTTCTTAATCTGTGGGAAGAACACAAGAACAACAGCCCCGATGACAACGAGGACAGTCTGTAGGTCGAAGTTAAGTGCTGCAATTACCATCGTCGGAATAGTCCTCTTCTACGGGTAGATGATGAACCCCGTGATGTTGGACACTGACCGTTCGGGCAGCCTCCACTTGACATCACTGGCTGTTCAATGATTGTTATGGTTTCTGGCTCTTCGATAACCTCTACTAAATCAGCAGGCTTCTCTGTTGGACAACACCCACCGGGGCACGACGGACAATCAGGACAAGTAGGACATGCACCGTCGCACATGATAGGCCCAATGCTCTGCATTATCGGCACTCCATTGTGCGCATTGTCATGGGCTAGTTGCATCTGATCCCGTGACATGCCCCGTGTGTCTATGCCGTGTACTTCGGCAAGGTGCTCTGCCAAAAAAGCAGTGCTGTAATTCCACTGCCCCTCCACATTCCACTTAGCACTACGGCCACTTGATGCAGACGACGAACGCCTGCTAGTAGACGCAGACGATGAACGCCTGCGGGACAGCATGCCCATTCCACGAGACTGACGGAACGAGGAGAATGCCCCACGCCCTGATGACATACGTGCTCTCATCCTACGAAAGATAAAAGCATCGGTTGTTGTGATGGCCAGTGAGCCAATCAATAGACCAGCAAAGGCCAGTCTCCATTTACGTGTGTTCATGTCTGCTCCTTGGGTTATCTAACCAGAGGCTTGAGTAAGTCTACCACAATGCCTCGGACTCGTTTGTCTGTATTCACTAAGTCGTATACAAGATCCACCATTCTCCCTGCTTCCATGTCTTTATAGTGTATGCCTTGTACCTTACAGACCTCATGGAGAAGGTCTATTACTGCCTTGAGATAGTCCTCAACAGGCATCCCGGCTTTCAACTTGTCTGCGGCCTTAGCAACAGGCAGATACTTCGCAGCGTCTGCAAGTTGCTTCACCTTACCTAAAGTACCAAGCATTCCTTTGACGTTCTCCTCACTCATGGGCTGACCGTTACGCTGAGAGTATCTGACTGACCGTTGTCTGTTACGCCAAGGTCTGATGAGTTGACTGTGCATATAACAGAACCAGCACCATCAACAAGCCATTCAACAGAACATGATGATCCGCTTGGAGTTGTTGTGCCTCCAACGGCACTCCATGTATACGAGAGACCACTTGCAGTAGCACCGGGAGTTGTTGCCGTGTAAGACTCTGTAGCACCAGCGGATACTGCTGTTGATCCAGTCACGATTACCGCACCAATCTCAGTTGCTGGTGGAGGTGGAGGTGGAGGTGGTGCTGGTGGCTCATAGAAACCAGAGGTAGCATCGCCGTACTTAATTGTACTCTCTCTGACGTAGCTGTTGTCAGGAGCACCAGCCCAATGACCACGAGCCAACTCCCTATCTTCTACACCTACGTGCTGTTTATCTACTGGATAACTTGTTGCTGTACCTACTGCTCTGTCTGCCATTGTTCAACCTTTCTGATCGTCTAACCACTCCCACTTATCGCCTGCAAGTATCGCATACACATGCGACGGACTGATACCAAACACCCCAGCCAACACTTTGACAGACGTTCCACCCTTGCAGTTGAACGCCATGTCACGGATTTTTCGGACGGCGACCTCGTTTAACTTGGCCCTACCATGAGCACTACCGCGAGCCTTGCGCTGAGTTGGGAGTTGGTCTAGGCCAGAGAGGAAATCAATCCTCATAGCTGCCCTCCTCTGCCCACAAACAACCAGTCAAATCGCAACGTCGTTGCACCCATAGGTCCGCTTTGTTTATGTCCTCCCCGTCCCGAAATAGGGCATGAAATGCACGAAGAACTTCCTCGGGATCGAAGTCTACTACCTCGCAAACCTCTGAAAACGTGAAGTCCTTGCTGCCCTGACCATGTAGCCAGAGCCATGCAGAGCATCCCCCATCTAGCTGAGTACGGATACGCTTAGAGAATCTAGAGCCTGCCTCAAAGTTATGTCGCAAGGCAAACTTGCCCGTAAAATGAGCCTGCTTCAGAGAGTCAGACAGTACGTTTGCACAAAACTTGCGCCACCCACGAAAGAAACGTGGGCAACGGGTATCGAGCCCGCCGCCCACGACTTCATAGTGGTGGTCATCCTTGACCTGTTTGCTCATTTAGAATGCCTCAAACTCTTGAGTTTCCTGACGAGCAGGGGACTGCTGACCACCACCTAAGAGGACAAGCTGGCGTACATCAAGGCCAATGGCCGCCTTCATTTCCCCTTGTTTACTCGTCCATGTAGATAGACGAGCCTCACCCGACACGAGCACTGGCTTACCCTTGTCGAGATATTCGATAGCTTTATTAGGACGCCACCAACTACACTGAACGTATGTAGTTTGATCTGGCTTCCTTCCGTTGACTGCAACTGTGAAACTAGCTACGTCAGTACCACTGACTTGCTTCATCTGTGGGTCGCTGCAAAGATTCCCACTGAACGTACAAACATTAGCACCTTGTGCCATGGGGTTACTCACTTTCTGGTTGTGACTTCTCATCGAAATGAATAGCCATCAATAGGTTACATGCAGCATGAGCTAAGTGCTCCTCTGCATCATCACCAAGAAGGTACTTGGCAATATGGGTTAGTGCGTGGTCAAGGCAATCCTCTACAGGCATTCCCTTTCTCCAGTTGTGGTCGCCATGTCTCTTGGCTCCCAGCTCCATCACCTTACCGCAGCGCAGGATACTATCCATCGGCAGTAAGGTCAATCGCACTTCACTGCCGCCGCGAGTGCAGCCAGTGTCGTATTCTCTTATGGGGTCTGTGTCAATCATACTTCGCTCCAAGCTTTTCCGCTTTTGATATTGCTAATGCACTGAGGTGTAACAGCAAACCATCCAGCGATGAACTTTACAATGCCACGTTTACCGTGGTGTCTCCGTAGGATTTCCTTTATAGCGAGTACGTCCTTAGTCGTCAAGATAGATTGTGAATTGATTTCACCTGCCTGAGATGGCCGCCGACCCTTGTTAGTCTTGTCGTCTTCGTTCTCCTGATGAGTGCCAAGAGATAGGCAAGCTGGGTTGACACACTTCGGATTGTCACAAGCATGCAGTATGAACAGGTTCTCTCCAAGGTCTTCTATGAAGTTGCAGTATGACCAGCGGTGTGCTCGCCATGTCTTACCTTGATAGGTGAACACACCGTACCCATCTTTGTCTCTGGCTGCCTGCCACTCCCAGCAAGAACCGACAACTTTCATCTTGCTGAAGAACCTCTGACGATCCTCCGCATTTGCAGGGAAGCTCACTTTAGATCCCTCCACTCATTGATGAGCCGACCATAGATCATCCAGAAGAACTCGTCGTGCATGCCTGCCTCTGTGCTGTAGTCTACCGGCATTGCTAGCGTGTCTCTGATGGCATGAGACCATTCTTCTATGAGTGTTTCAGATTGCTCACGCTGGTTCGTGTTCTTCCGTATGACTATCTTCAGGTGGTCGTCGTCAAACTCTACATACCCAAGCAGCTTGGGCATCTTGTGTCCTTCGTGCCTGTGGACACTGACTTCTGTTGGTAACGGATACTCTTTTCGTAGCCAGTTTCTGGTACGAATGAATAGTGGTGGTCGCTTCTTCTTCACATGGCACCTCGAATCTGCTCAACAAATAACCGTATGTCATCTATCTTCACAGTGACCAACCAGTCAGTGTTGTTCTTCCTGTGAATGACGACAGGGCACAACTCGCCGCAGTTCTCTTCGCTCTCATCCATTACCTTGTGGATGTTCATGGTCTGTCGATGCTTTACTTCTAGCCACAGGCCGGGAAGTCCTTGGGCAATGAGGTCGGCTGATCCTTCAGTCCCACTGTACTGCTGCGCTCTACGTGCTTGAGCATTAGGTACATTCTCATTGAGAATAGCTGCCGCTTCTCGCTCAGCTCTCTTGCCCTTCTCCCTTGAGTTAATCATTTCATCCCTCCCATTAGGAATACGATTCCTTCTACGATCAGATGCCCAGCTAGGAAAAGGCTCACAACCATAAGCCAGACTATGGCGATGGCGCAAGCTGGCCAGCGTTCTGGGCGAGAAGAAAAGCGGATCGCATAATCTTTTAGCGTTGAGGACTTGTCCTTTGGAGAGACCAGCTTCACCGGATATGTTATGAACTTTCCAATGGCATCTGGAACAGAGCATAGCGAGGTTCTCTCGGATGTGCTGTCTCGCTGGGCCGCCCTCAAGATGGTGTATCTCAAGCGGATTTTCCGAGCCGCAGACGAAACAGTACGGGAAAGTCTCCGCAAAATCTTGCAGCACTTCATTCGTCATCCTCTCCTTCCTCCTCGTTTGCTCTCATGACAAGGGCTACACCACGAAAGTATTTCGCAATGGCCATAGCCTCCCTGCTATTTGTTATCTGACAGATGCTATCCGATGACAGCAGTACGCTAGGTACTGGTATGATGTCTGCTTGCTTGTAGAAGTCTTCCTCTGACTCAACTCCAAGTATCTCAGGGAACACTGAGTGCAGCACACTAATTGGTGCTGGGATTGTCACCGCTGCGAATACTAAGTTGTTCACGTCCTCAATGCTAAGGACTCTTACCTCATCCATGAGTATCTCTCCACTTTATTTTTTGTTAATAGATTCCCAGAGGTATGGTTCACCATGTTCCCCGTAGTATAACGTCAAGCCAGTGTAGTCGTTGCCAAATGGACAGGCTGACAAGTCACCACCACCCTCAACAAACTGGTGACGCATGTCTCGGTAATGCTCGCCGTAAATGTATCTTGGCTCAGCTTTTCTCTTCTGTGCCTTTGCTTTCTTCTTAGCTTTGGTCGCTTGTTTCATACGCTTGTTGACAATCTCCCGTGCTTGGAGGTTAGTCATGTTAGGATTCTCGCCAATCACCTTGCCAATCTCACGAGCTATCCTCATGTGTGACCATCTAATAAGTTTTTGCTTCTTAGTTAGCTTCTTGTATTGCATTCTTGTCTCCTTATTAACGCTGGTTCTTGTGATCTTTAGAGCGATGTGGACAGGGAGAGCCCATAGCAGAGTGCAATACTCTACTAGGACCTACCCTGCCACGATCTGGTCCCTGTGAGAGCCCCGTCGCTTAGTGGTAGTTAAGATCACACAAGTCTTAACCTTGCCGCTGCTTTTCAGTTGTGCCTGTTAGTGCTAGGGTCTCGGCGTTCGGTCTGCCCTTTGAGGTCATGCACTCCACCGTCAACCAGCGATTACCCGCTGCCTCCGTTGGTCAACCTCGCTTCACCGCACAGGGCCAATCACTGTACGGCTGCTTCCTTTCATTTCATTAACTTAACATTGTGGTTCTCAAGGTGGATGTACGCGTTCGATCTTTTTGTAGACCCGCCATTACAAGTCTCTTGAGTAACCGTCTCTTTGATATCAATGAAGCTAGCTCGTGAGCCATCAGCATTGAAGATCCTAACGATATACAATTCGTCATCAGGTATACAATACAGAAATCCGTAGAAAGGGCAAGAGAAATATTCTGCTGCCTTTTTTCCGGCCATTATTTTATTAGCAGAAATTAACCAGCCCTTGGGATTATCGTAGGCTTGCATTTCTGCAAAGGTTTCGTTTCGTGCTTTGATCTCTACGACACCATTGACAATTCCTTTTGTCACGATGATGCCATCTAATGTAGCTGGTGAAGCTGGGTCAGTGGGGACGAACTTGGAGCTGCCTGCTGTGCGGTTGAATATCTCTACCGCTTTCTCGGCATGCTTCATGTACTTCTGACCTTCCTTGGTCTGACTATCCATTATGCGATTTGTCTCCTAGCGATTTCTGTTGATAATGCTGTAGCGTACGGAGTTCCCTGCTTAGTTCTTCGTAGGTGCGACGAGAGGACTCCGGAAGGTACTTCACGTAGTAACTGTCCCTTGAACTGTCCGTAGAATATCCGCCACCCTCTTTGTTTCGGAGCAGGCGTATCATCAAATACGTCAACATTCTGTTTATGGAAGTTGACACCGAGTAATGCTTCCGCACGTTCCTTTGCTTTGGCTTCCTCTTTACGAATCTTCTCTTGTTCATCGACGATTACCTCCGTGATTTCTTCGTCCTTGTTTTCGGCGACCCTCCTGATCACCCGATTGCGTTCGTCATCATCATCGAACTTCTGGAAAACATCAATAGCAGATGCAAGACGAATCTCAGAAAGACTGTGAGTCAGATCGTAGTAGTTTCCGTAGGGTTTATCTGACTTAGCTATAGCCTCCAGCTTCTCTGCTGGTGTCATGTCTGGGTTGATGGTTCCCTTGAGTGGACGCACTAGCCTACCAATCTCTTGTTCCTTCTTAGGGAGTGATCGTGTAGGTGAGGCACAGAATATGTTGCGCAGCTCCGGGTCATCCCAGCCATAGGCCAGTACACCCACGTTCAGGATGATCTTCGTGTCACCGTTCTTGAACGCCTGCATGTTCACGAGCCGATCCTCCAGCGGTTGGTTCCCCCATACCACTGACACCTCAACACCGAACCGTTGGAACACCTCTGCTGTGCGGTGCATAGCCTTGAGTCCCGGCAGGTAGACTGCTGACTTCTGCTGGTTGTACAGTTGCAGTACAGCATTGACTACCTCTTGTGCCACTGACTCCTCAGAGTACAGCTCGTCGATGTTGTATTCAGTAAACTTAACTTCCTCGAACATCGTGTAGTCAAATGACGATGGCTCCAGTAAGGTAGCCTTGATCTTGACTAGCTGTCCCTCGTCCATGAAATCCTTGAGGGACTTATACCACACTGGTTCGTTCCAGTAGTCCAGTTTTTTACCAGCCGATGTGAAGGGTGTAGCTGTCAGGCCCACCACTGTGGCACCGTTCTCTTCGTAGAAGTTACGGGTAATGAGCTGCTGCTCACTGTTGCCAAGGTGACACTCGTCAAAGATTACTAGGGTACGATCAGCAAACTTCTTGTATCTCTCGTTGGAAGTTAAGCTATCACGCGATGCTAGCACTACTCGTGTGCGGTGCATCGACGATCTACTTACCCTGCGTTCACCCTGCTCTATGTCTATGTCCTCACCTAGCACTCCGGCTAGTGTCTCGTGCATCTGATACATCAGGTTCAGAGTTGGTGCTACAACCAACGGACGACGAGCAATCTTGCATAGCTCAGCTATCGTGACCGACTTGCCTGTGCCTACAGCAGACCCAATGACAAGCCGGTTACGTTTAGCTTTAGCGTGTGCGACTACTGCATCCACCTGACCTTGTTGGTGGTTGAATAGTTTCACTTTTTCTTAGTGCTCCTGCGTTTACGCTTAGGCTTAAGTTCCATCTTAAGCTCACGCATCCCATTGAGTATCTCTAACTCTGTAATCAGAGCAGGGACAAACTTCATGAATGCTGCTCGCATCTGTTCGTGCGATAGTTCCACTGAGCCACTGCCGATCACAGTGACCAGAGACCTCGCATCTTCCACTAACTTCGTGTCAACCATGACATTCCTTTCTGTGTATTTGAGGGGGTTGTAGGTATTACGAAGCCCCTCGTCTTCGCCGGATATTGCACTGTCCTACATCAGGCAGATGAACCAGCCATGAGTTGGTCTACCCATTCTTGACTGACAGCCCCGCTGGCTATTGTCTTTTCCGAACCCATTGCAAACCGAGCCTTCTGCTCGTCAGTCTTGGCAGCGTTCCACTTCTCTGTGAGAAACTGTTGCGCTTGCTTGGTCTTGTTGCTCGACCCTTTGTTAGCGTGGTGAGCGTTGTCAGCTTGCAGTCCATTGTCATCGTTATCGACAGCGATGCCAAACTCTGTGCTGTATAGCTGACGAGAAGCATACGTCTTGTCAGACATACGGGCCATAGGGTTAGCACCATCCACCATAGGTATAGAGTTCGTCGCGTCGAACTGACCAGACTCTGGGTGGCACAGGTATAGCACACACACCCACTCGCCATCTATCTTCAGGCTCTTGACTGCGTGACGTATTCCGTGCTTCACACACGCTGGACGTACTGCATCAAGCGTAGCGTGGAGGTCGGCGTAGTCATTGTCACCTTTCTTAGAGAAGTGTGACTTGGCATTAGGCTCAGGGTCTTTGATGTCCTTCTGTGCCTTGAGCATTGCTGCTTGTAAATCTTTAGTATCATCCGATGCTAGTTTATAGGGAAACATATTCTTACTCCGGGTAGGTCCAGCGTGGCATATCCAGTTCCTGCAACTCTTCCGCTGATGAAGAGTCCCAGTGTTCCAATTCCGTCCGTAGGTGAATGTCGTCAAGCGATCTTAGCACAGATCGACGACACGCACTTACATAATCCTCAGGCAACTTCCTGACTCGTACTTGAAATGGTTCTTGAGTTTGAACCACTACAAAGATTAATCCGTTTGCTTCCATGCCTGCTGCTTCTTGAGCCAGACGATAGAAGGCTTCTTGTCTACCATAACCAAACTTGTGTACACTATTAGGGAAGTCCTTGTCAATATCATCACAGAAGCTAGTCTTCAAATCGAGCCATGTACCCCCTCCAATAGAGGAGTCATAGCGTGTGCGTAGCATCATGCCGTTGATATGCTCCCAGAACAGGGAGACTTCTGCTGACTCCACCTGAGACAATAGCTCCATGGCCCTCGTATTTCGCTTCAGAGCGGCGATAATCCTCAAGACCTTCCAGTAGTGGCTCTCGCTGACAAGGCGGCCTGTGATGTCGTTTTCAGCCGCCCACGCCTTGGCCTTCTTTCCTGTCTGCCCGGAGGGAGTCAGCGTGTCGACCGGGGCTCTGGTCATCCATGACAGGTTGTCGTCCTGATTTTCCCACCATTCGTGTATGTCGGACCCCAGCTCAGTGCTGGCTGTTGACAAACCTTTCATGGTCTGTTCCACATGCCGAGCACGATACAAGTCAAGGGACTTGTGTCTGTCCCGTTCATTAGAACTAGATAGCTCAGGTTGAGAATGGTAGTCCTCAATGGGTAGGTCATGCACTGCAAGGCAACTGCCCCACACTTCCGTCTGTAATCCCTCAAACACTGGCCGTCCAGCCAGCTTCATTAAAGCATCCATGTTGGTATGTCTCCGATAGATAATCCGTTCAGAGAGCATACCATAATTCTCAGAGCTGTCAACCTCGGTTTCTCATGCCCCGCTTTAAGCGTCCATCATCACGAGCATCATAGATACCGCTTTTCACTTTTTGAAGTCTCTTGTACGTGTCGTACTCTCTGGCCCGTCTTGGATCAGTGACACGCAATTCTTCTAGTGCATCGCTGGTGATGTATGGTTGTTCAAATGTTCGTAGCTCAGGTGATGTTCCTTTAAGTTCATCTAACTGATTACGAAGCTTAATGTTTACCGAGTCTATTGGGCTTACCGGAACTACCTTGAATCCCGTGGTTGCCGACAGTAGCGAGTTTCCGACAGCAGCACCCGTACTCATCTCACCGTCAGTCATGCCCTGCTTAAGCATTCGAGCATTGCTAATAGCACGAGCAAATGGAGAGAACTCTGATGCCTTATCAAGACCTTGCAGTAATCTCTTGCCAAGCATTGTACTAGGCTCAACACCTGTCAGCTTTGAGATATCTCCACGATACTCGTTCATGTCTCTGCCGCTGAACTGCTGTGTGCCAGTAACGAACTCGGCTAGAGATTTTGGAGCCGGACCTAAGTTGCCAATGAGTCGGCTTGCTGCTTCGTTCATCCCACGAACATCACCAGTTGCAGATTTAGCCAGTGAATTGATGAGGCCTTGCTGCTCCATGCCCGGAATGTCAAGACCATAGAGGAAGTTCCCTGACCCCGGAGATAGTTCCATGCCAAACCGATCACGAACGTAGTCGGGTGCTACTGTTCCCGGCTGTTCACCTCTTTCGCCAGCAGTAAGAGCCGTCAAGCTACGCTTCATCTTAGCTGGGTCTCTTAAAATGCGGGCAACCTGCTCACCAAACATGCGTGATGCAAAAGTGTAGAAAGGTACGAAATTATCGCGGAACCATTTCTCTTTATCGGTGAGACTTGAGTAATCTACGTGTGCATCAAGAACTTTCTGGGCAGCGGCTTCTGCTGTGTATCCTTCCTTGCCCATCAACTGCATGTATGCTGACAACCGATTAGATTGATCAATGATTTCACCAGCTTTAGCACCAGCCTCAGCATAACGACCCTCCGTTTGGAAGATACCTCTAAAGTTCATGGCTGCTTCGCCAAAGTTTTCTACAGCCTGACGGGTTGAACCCTTACCAGTAGCAGCAGCTCCCGGTATAACTGACTTAATCTGCTCACCAGCAATACCAAGATCAAGTCGTCTCGTATTTACTGTCATGCCGGTAGACAGTAGGTCAGCAATGAACTCCGCTGATGCCTCGTCAGCAGACAGGTTGGCGTACTGAGGAATGGCCATGATAAACTTCTGTGACCTTGGGTCATACGCACCGTATGAGATCAGGAGTGTTGATCCACGCTCACCAAAGTAACCGAGCATACCTTCGTAGAAGTTCACCATCATGCCGCCGATCTTATCGCGGACATAACGTGCTGGCCAAGTCAATATAGAGTTACGCCAGATAGCTTGTATCTTACTGAACAAGCCTTGCGATTGCTTGTATGTCTGAGCTGTAGTCATTAAAGGAGCAATAGCAGACTCTGGTATAAACAGATCGTCTAGTGAACCAGAGGCAAGCTCAGGGCTGTACACTGCAAGACGCTGCCTAAATGTCTCTCGGCTAGCAGGGTTGGAATCAAGACCAACAGTAGACATGGCTTTATCGAAAGTCATGCTCCTTGGTATCTCTCCGTTAATACCAGCAGGAACACCTCCTTGATTTCCAACGGCTTTCGAAGCAAGCTGATCAATCTTGGATTGACCTCCAGCTATGGCACCACCTCGACTGCCAGCGTATTCAAGTATAGATTCTGCTGGATTGTTTCCGTACAGAGGAGCCCGCATTTCTTCGATGTTAGGTAGACGACGAAGAATGTCTGTAAGTTCCTTCGCTCGCTCACTGTCCTTAGAACTTGCGCCTGATGGGAACAAGATATCCGTAATGTACTTCTGAGCGTCTGCATCTGTCTTTGCAGCACGGTCTGAACCGACAAGGAACGGATCGTTTGTAAGCTCTATCAGTGTGTTGCGACCACCGGGAACCTTTGTGCCCTCTGCTCGTATCATCTGATCAGAGGTCATGGTGTTCAGTTCCGAAGAAGGCTTAAGCCCTTTCTTTATTATGGCACTGTCGTTTACTTTGTCAGCGACGTTTTGTGGAACTGTTCGTGGTAAATAGCCATTAGTAAATGGGTCATCTAACCTGTCCGAACGTACGCCAGCAGCAGCACTTTGTGTAAGCAGGTCGTCTCCGTAACCCTTCCACCACTTAGCCATATCCTCAACAGCCTTGGCAGCATCTAAAGGCAGCTTGTTCATATAGCTGTCGGCACTACTCATTGGCACTACAGTCTTCTTGCCATCAACCAGCTTCAGTATGTCTTCTGGTTCCTCAATAGCCTCTGCCATAGCACGGCCACCCTGACCAAGGTCATCAAACAAAGACCCTTTAACATTGACATCTGTTAGCGGTGCAAGGTTCTTCCCGGCAGCACGACGGCCACGCTGCCTGCCAAGATCTATGGCGTCGTTTACTCCAGCCGTGACAGCTTGACTTGCTGCATCGTCAGCCGTTCCAACCTTGTTGTCGAAAGTCCGTCTAAGCTTGGAGGAAACATAGCTACCAGCAGCACTATACTTTGCGGTGTTTGCAACACCTTCACCGAGACCACTTAGCATTCCGCCAAGTGCATTGGCACCGGGAGTCTTTGATGTCGTGCTAAGGAATGGAGCAAACCCCGGAAAGCCAAGACCAAAGTCATACTGCAAAGGACTGTCAAGCATCTTCTCACGAGCCGCAGGGGATAGCTTGTCAAGTCTCTGCTCAATGGATTTCCAGAATGGAACGTCAATGCCAGCATCTTTAGCTGCTTTTATCTGACGTATAGTACCAAACCTCTTAGCAGCACCACCATAGATTGGAGGTGTCCCTGTTAGCTCTGCGACCGATGCTTTGCCAATGTCGTACGGAGCACCGCCCGGAAACTTCATGCGTCCAGCACGACGAGTCACTGCTGAAGTTACGTCATCTGCAATACCGGGAACCTTGCGGGCTACACCCTGAGCCAATATGCCCGGAACCTGCTTTAATGTCTTGGTGCTATTAAGAAGCTTGCCTGCTTTTGAAAGACCGCCAACCCCCAATGCGTTGAGAGGATCAAGAAACAAGTCTCCTGCAAGTCCGGCAGCAAAGTTTCCCCAGTTGTCCTCTTCGCCAACAACATCATGAGCACGAAGGATGTCGCGGAAACCAATGAACCCTTTGTTTTTTCTACGTGCCTGCGCAGCTTGGTCTGTGGTAAGGAACTGCTCGAATACTTTTTGTTGCGGTACACCTAGATACGAAAGTACCTCAAGGGCAGCAGAACCTGCCTCTTTCCCTGCGTCCCCCCACGTTCTTTCTTGAGGCTGCTGACTCATATGCCCATTCGTTGCCTTGCTTCTGGGTCTGTGATGCCACGCCTATTTGCTTCAGCCTCTCTTCGCTTGCGAGCTTCACCCCCAGATGGCATCCATCCAGTAAGGGTGTCCCAAACCATTTTCCCAGTGCCTCCCAATTCTTCTACGGTTGGTGGCTCTGGAAGGCTATCCTCTTGTGGGCCTTCCACTTCCTTGCCGTTCGTAACGGGCTGTGGAGCTTCCTGTGCAGTGCCTTGACCTGCTGCAGCCGCAGCTTTTGCCGCTCCCATAGATAGAATCTCTTTGGCCATGGCAGGATTTGTTTCCCTAAACTTCTCAGTGTAGTTCCGCTTAAGAAACTCCGCCATTTTTTCTAAGTCTTCTTCATGCCCCGGACCATTGAACCCAAGATCACTGATAACCCTGCTGACATAGTTGTTCATGTGCATACTGAAAGATTCGTAGTTGAGTTCGTCTTCGTTCTCGCCCTTAAAATATTCAAACCATGAACGACCCATGTCTGGTTTAAGGTACATATTGTTAAGGACGCTTGTTATATTGTTGTTTGCGATAACATCTTCATAAGAGAAGTAGCCGTTCTCATCTGCGACTGAATCAAGTTGGTTTCTAAGCTCACCCCTGTGAATTATCTCTGCTTCCTGTGGCGACTCTGCCGCACCCAGCCTCTCGTAGTAAGGAATCTCTGGGTCTGGTGGATTGGCAGCCTTTGTTTTTTCTAACTCGTTGACACGATCTAATGCCGATTCATCTCGCTGTATATCAATCAGTTTATCGCGTTCTTGTCGTTCGTAAGCTTGAGCTTCAGCAGCAGCGTCTCGGTCTGCTTGTGAATTAGCACCCTGATCAAACCGAGTCATGTCCACACGATTGTTGTACTTCCGAGCAATGGCTGCCTTTTCCTCAAGAGTCTCTGCTCCATCCAGTTCCCTGTTGTATGCACCAAGCTGTCGCCACTGTACGCTGTTGCCAGCATGGCCCATCATCATCTGGCCTCGGCCTTGATCCATATTATTCTGCTTTACTCTTGCATACTGAGGCATGTCGTTAAGAAGTCGCATGCCTTGGGTCAAAGCAAGCTGTTCGTTCTCTGACAACTTGTCATCTGGACCTAATGGGTCTTGGCCCATGGCGGCACGCTCTTTGTTAATGACTTCCATCATGTGTGCTCTTGCAGCCTCTTCGTTCATAGTGCCATCAGGATTCATGTACTGATCTATCTGGCTATGACCCTTCATGCCACGAGATGCAAAAGCTGTAGCGGATCGAAGCCTTGCACGATCACGAGAGTCTTGGCTTTGATTGAGAACCCACTGCCCTGTATTGTCATCCCATACATTCTCCAGCATGGGCTTCTTGTTTGGATCAATGAGGTCAGAGTTTTCTCCAAGCTCTGCTTCGTTGTTCGCCCAGATCCTTTGAGCACCATCGCCCGTCTGAAAGACATGACTAAAGACAGCTCGCTTTGCTGCATAGTACTGATCTTCTTCTGGTAGTTCCTTGATGCCATCTAGATAACCGAGGCGATTAGCTAGATTCATAACCAAGTCTCGTCGGTCTTGATCTCGTAGGCCGTTCCAGTTTTCTTCTGTCATCAGGCTCATCATGTAGTTGGCATCGCCATCACCTGAACCATTAGGCCCATGCTGATCGCCCATTTCCATGCCACGACGCTTCCAGTTTGTTCCGGGAGGTCCGTATATTGCAGACGCCCCCTCACGCTTTGGCATTCCTTCTCCAACCATAGTCGGAGACTTCCCTGCAATCCCCGGCTCACCTGTCTCAGGGTCGAACATATTGGTTGGAACCATGTTCTTGTCGGGGTCTCTCAGCTTTTCAGGAATGTTCTTTTGATCTAGCCGTCTCTCAAACTCTCGTGTGCCCCGTGCTGCATTCGTAGCCTGACGCCCTGCTCCGGGACGGTTTCCGGTGTCCTCGTCAAAGTCAGGAACCTTGTTAGCAAACCTTCTGTCTTGCGCTCTGCTAATGTCACCCATTGCAGCTTGCTGTTCTTCAGGACTGTTCTGGTCAGACTCAAGGACGTCCTCAATAAACAACTGCTTTCCTGTCTTGCCATCTTCGTTTGGATCAGGGTTCATGTAATACTTAAGCATCTTCTCTTGGCCGCTTGCTTGTAGCGACTGCAAGAAGTTTCCGTAAGCGTCTTCTAAACCACCACCCTTAGCACTAGCGGTTGCTGCTTCGGCATTGGCTGTCTGGATGTTTTGATCTTGCATTGCATCGGCAGCATCTTGACGAGCCCCTTCAGATGTAGGTAGGCCATCGGGCTTGCCATCTGTTACGCTCTTTAGTTGCGGACCACCGACAGACGCATCGCCAAGTCCAGCGTCAGCCATTGCAAGGGCCTGCTCTGTAGAAGCTGACTTCATCCTGCTCTGACGAATACGCTCAGCAGAAGAAGCAGTTGACTTTGGAAACTTAGGAAATGCAACGCTTTCTGTGTTAGGTGCAGGCTCTCGCTCCGGCAGCATCAGCGGGTCTTTTTCTGGCTGTCTTGCAGACAAAACCTCTTGAGCATTCTCAACGGTAGACTTAGGCTCAGGAGGCAAAACAGATTGTCTCTCTGTTGCCTGTGAAGCAGCCTGCTGTTTAATTGCAGACTCTCTACGTGCAGCTTCCTCTGCTCTCCGAGATTCGGAAAGCCTCGCTTCTTCCTCTGCTTTTGCTGCTTGCATCTCACGAATGCGAGTGGTATCTGGATATGCCATGTTATAATCCTGTTCCTGCTCTTCGTTGTTCTTCTAAGTATCTTCTTGCAAAATCATAGTCTACCTGCTCTGCTGCTGGCTTTACTGGCGATGGCTGAGCCTGCGCCGGTTGCACCTTCTGCTGCTTCTCCCGTATTCTACTTGCTGAAGTCCGGGGAGCTGGTGTAATTGGTGGAGGTTCTGGTTTATTTATGGCTTGATCTTCTTCTTTTTGTGCCTGATGTGTGTCATAAAGTGCTTTCCCAGCAATACCAGCTCCGGTTAAAAGCAACATATTTCGGATAAGCTTTCCTCTATTTGGACGAACATCGGCTTCCGTGCTAGTGTCCTGAGTTTGTCCTTCGACCTCCGACTTGACCTCTTCGGCTTCCTGCTTGACCTCTGGTTCTGGCTCAGCAGTAGCAGCCTTCTTTACATCAGCGTCCGTTATAGGCCTATGCGGTCTAGCAACAGGAGCTACATCGTCTTCTGGAAGGTAGTTGTCTTCATCGGCAGCAGACTCTGCCATTCCCTGTTGATAAGCTTCCAACGCATCATCATTAAAGGTGACTTGATCTTCTGTGCCGGGAGTGTACACGCCTTCTCTAGTCTTTGGAGTGCTTACTGTGTACCACTCATCATTAACATTTTCTATTTCATCTACTTTGTATGTACCTTCAGGCCCGCTGGTAATTCTTGCGACCCGTCCTCTATTACCTCTGTTATCTAAGGCATTGTCTGCCTGAGTCTTTGGAACACCAAGTCCGGGAGTGAAGTCAGTTGCGGTTGGCTTCAAGGTAAAGTTTGGATTAGTGCTTCCGGGAATCCATATTTCTTTTGTTATACCGTCAGGAATTGGATTTGATCCGACTGACCTTCCTGTGTCAGCTTCAATCTGTCCTTCCATCGTACCGGGAGTCTTTGTCTGTCGTCGGGGGAAGAACGTCGTTGTCAATACAGCAAACTGTTGTCCGTCTTCTGTCTCGACGTACCTGACGGATGGTTTTGCACTTGGGTCAGGATCATGGCCGTCAACCATTTTTTGTATGCCGCTTTGTAATTCCGTTCGTTTTGTCATTAACTGGAGGAAGGCTGTTGCGCGAGCCTGAGACTCAGGAGTTCCTTCATTGAGTATTGCCCTTCTTGTCTCCATCGCATTTTTAGTTGGATTCCATTCGTATTCCATGCGAAGACGATCCTCTACGGCGGCAAGCTCAGCAGATTGCTCTTTGACTGTTCCCGTGTACTCGTTGTCAACGCCACCTTCTTGGAGCTGCTTAAGAAAGAGCTGCTCACCTGAAGCAGACCGAAGTGCGTCAACAGCAGTAGGGTCGGTGCCATCTACATAAAACTCAGTGACACCCAGATCTTTAGCGGTGCCAGCGTTTTCAGGAGGCGTAGTATATTGACTGAAGTCTGTTCGTGTTGCATTGCCGCCAGAAGAACGTGGCTTGCCTCGCTCAAACAGTCCTCCCGGTGCTGGAGTGAGTTGTTCGAATTTACCCGGATTAGCAGCTTCTGCTTCCTTAAAAGCTTGACCAGCCCTGTCCGCTTCAAACTCGTCAATGAACTGACTGATGCCCGGACTTGTAGTCTCGACTTCAGGAGCAACAGTGTCTTGCCGGAAATAGTTATTGATATCTTCAGTTAAAGAATCAAGCCAAACAAAGGCTGCTTCCTGAGCCTCTAAGTCTTGAATGCTCTGTGCCT
>WLWF01001329.1_pt1 | contig 20625 bp, 27 predicted proteins | sample 6718331 | NCBI WGS metagenome assembly WLWF01 (sample SAMN12718692, study PRJNA515312) | sponge metagenome | isolation source: marine sponge | host: Mycale hentscheli | place: New Zealand: South Island, Marlborough, Capsize Point | collected 2003-05-01
CATGTAGATACCAGTACCCATGTAACGTCTGTTGGGACGCTTCCATGTAGAGAAGTCCTTACCTGCACAGGTGGTCTGTATGAACTCACGCAATACTTCGCGCCAATCCACCTTGGGCTGTAGCAACTCGTCGAGACTACGCGCCCCACCACTGCCCATCTTACCTGCAACCAATGCACCTTGGCGTATAGCCTCGTCCACTTCGCGTTGTATTTCACGCTGTTCGTCCGCGGTCATATCCTTCGCGCCGTCCCAATCATGGCTGTCAAAACCCTCGGGATGCCCATCACCGTGTGAGCTGTTACCCTGTGGTGTGGACGTGCCATCACCCGGGCAGTCTTGAGGTTCGCCTTGGCCTCCACCTTGCGGTTGATCGTTGGCCGCATCTGGGTCGTATATACTCCAGAAGATTTTAGCTGTGCCCCAACCTTTATACTTGGGATCGTGGCAACCAAGCTCGGGCATTTTTACCCAACCATCTTGACCATACTCTTCAATGATCTTGCCATTGATGTCATAGTCCATTGAGATGTTGGCTGTGCGAGAACATATCTTCCACAGGTGTGCCCACGTTACCAAGTGACGATACATCTTGTGAAACACCTCGTGTATGACAACGAACCGAAGCTCTGCGTCAGTAAGAGTTGCAACGAACGCTCTGCCGTACCACTCGTCACGTCCGTTGGTACACGCTGTTGGTACACTCGGATCATCTGTGATTTCACGTTCACCGATCATCAGAAGCCCTGCGATCTCAGGCACTTTGCCCATCACCGCCACGACTGCTTTGGACAGCCGTTGCTCCTCTGTTATTTGTTTGCCTACTGCTAACATGTTACTTCCTCCACCACATCATAGCTTTCCACCACTGCGGCTTGGGCTTGATGTCTTTTTCCATTTGTTTAAGCATTATACCCATATCATTTAGGGATTTCCCTAAACCATCAGGCTCACCGAACTCGATCTCGTGTTTGGCGAACGCTGTATCCACAACCTCACGAAACGTAGGCTCTTTACCATACGGCACAGACTTCGTGCTTATGCGGTTCATCACAGACGAGGGTGTTCTACCCAATGCGGTTGCGATTTCTTTTGTTGGTGTCTTAGCTTCACGCATCAACACTAGCTCCGCATCATCTGCGGCTGTCCATTTTTTGTACTTAGTCATAGTCATTCTCCTATTTCTTGTCCGCTTGGAACATGTAGTTGTTTTCTTTAGCCCACGTTGTGAACTTTCGGTTCTGCATCACCATTGGTTGCTTGCTGTACTTGGGCGCACGTACACCATTGGCGAACATACCTTGTGCCTCTACGTCTAGCCGTGGCATGTAATCCATCCACGCGTTGATCCAATCACTCTCGATAGACGCGAGTGTACGATAGACAACCATACATATACCTGCGGCACTGTCAGGAACTTTGGCGGTCTTTGGCTCGTCTTTGATAGACTGTAGACTTGGTAGTTGGTCAGATAATTTCACAAACGCCATCAAGTCCATCGCACCGCGATCACCGATAGTACCCATCAGGGCGGCAGTCAGTGTGGTGTCATTGAACATATGACGTTGGTGTAAGATGTCAGACGCAGAGTGTAACGAACGAGGTGTTACAAACGCGGCGCGTTGTTGTTTGGGGTGAAATATATACGGGTTCTCGTCAGGGTCTTTCACGTCCTCGAACGATGCAAACAAGTGTGGGTTGTCCTTGCACCAACCAAGTAAGCTGTGGTCAATCCCGTTGTTGATACCCCACTCGATCCACTCCATGTTTGTTGACTTACGAACCTGTACGACGCTCATCCGATTACGTGCGTGTGGAGGTAACATGTCACCCACACCCTCAGACCCTTTGTTGGTGGTCGCATACACAATGCTCTCAGGGTGTAGCTCATAGCTACCAATCTTACGCTCCAAGATCAGGCGTAGCAGTGCCAACTTAACAGACGGGTTGGCCTTACCAAACTCGTCAATCATAATAATTACAGGCTCACCTGTGTGTAGGCCAAGCTCCTCATTGGTGACGTAGCGAACGAACTTGCTGTTCTCGTCGATCTCCATAATCATTGGGATCATAATGTCACCAAGGTCGAGGCTCGTGCAGTCTACATAGAACATCTTATGCTTTGGCTTGAGTTTACCAACCTCACCGAGCGTTGACGACTTGCCGTTGCCGATGTCACCTTGCATCAGAACAGTACGTTCGTGACCAATAGCGCCGATCAACGTGACACATTCGTCAAGCGATAGGGCGTACATTTGCTGTGCGTTATTCATTTTATTTCTCCATTTGGTTTAGGGATTTCCCTATTTGAGTTAGTGTCCAAAACCGTGGACGATAAATAGTAGTGCGAGTGGGACGCCAAATACGCATAGCGCCCCGATGATATTCCCAATAAAATCCTTCATTACATGTCCAGACTTGGTAGTGCAGACAGAGCCGCGTCGAGTTTTGCGCGTGTGTCTTCGCGCAGGGTTGGTGACTTCTTGATCTTATCAACAGTCAGCGGCGCACCATCAGATTGATGTAGTGCCCGTTCGAGTTGACTCTTCATAGCCTCCATCTGAGTATCACCTGTCACGTTACACGTACCCAACATCTCAGTCAGTGAGAGAGCTTGGTCAAACACAGTATCGTACAGGCGGTTGCCCTTACCTTCTTCGTCCACGTCTAGCTGTCGGACAAGTCGGGTCAGGTTTGTATGTAGCCGCGTCCACACATCGTCCATCGCACCCTTGATCTTGAGGTTGAATGTATCGGTGTAGTTTGTGCGTAATGTCTGCATCGCTTCATGCGGCAGGTCGAGCCGCCAATCACCAGTGTTACCACCATCAGGTAACTGCTCATAGGATAGACGGAACGCGAACTTATCACGGATAGCGTCACGCGTGGGGTACTCGTCGCGGTTGAACATCGCGCCCAACTTGGCTTGCGCGTCCATGACTTTCCACTCGTACACATTGAGGAAGTCGTCAACCATGCGCCAACCTTCGTCGATCATCTCGGTCATAACTTCGTTGTATTTGAAATACTGCATGGTGGTGACGAGGCGTTGCCCATTGTCTGACCACGGCATTGTCATGCTGTAGTGTAGGTTACGCAGGTTACCTGCAAACTTTTGTAACGCGATAAGCTCGTCACAATTACCAAGCAAATTCTTGGTCACGTTGGCCACGCCCTTGTCTGCGGCGTTCATACTCGCCACATCGTCGGATGCTTTGTGGTCTTTCTTACGTGCTGTCCATATGGACATGCTAAGTTCCACAGTCATAGCAGATGAAGCAATGCTTGGTGCAGATGCCTCGGGGGTTTGAAATAGATCGTTCATTGTCTTTCTCCAATTTGGTTGTTTAGGGATTTCCCTAAATGGTTTAGGTTAGTCATTCTTAGCTTCTTCATTAAGTCTTACGATATGCTCAAACGCCGCCCACGCATCACAGCAGGGGCACCCACAAGTGTTGTCGTCACCGTCCGCAGATATTTCCAAGTCCTTGCGAAGATCGCCCGAACCTTTCTCACTCCACGGCTTGTAACAAGGCTCGCCCATGTAGCTTGTCAGGAACATCTTTACGACACGTAGCGCGGCCTCCGATTTATGTGCCAACTTCGCTTCGCGTGTAGTACCATGTTGGTTTGATACTGGCATATCACCGCACCTTTTGATTAAGATGTAGCAAGTCGTCCTTGCGAGTTACGAGCGTGTAGCCCTGCTTGGGGAGCGGTACTGTGCACCAACTGGCGCGTTGCTCCGTGGCTTGGTATTCACCGCAGTCTAGGCATACGTTGTAACCCAGACGCGCACGACGAACACTGTAGTATTCTCCACAGCCGACACACTCAGGAGTGTAATGTTTACGTGGCATTGTTTGGCCTCCATGTTGATTTAGGGATTTCCCTAAACGAAAGTTGATATGAACGAGACACACGAGTGCCTCGGTAGCCAACTGCGCGCTAACTACTCTGTAGTTATAACACAAGTATCGAGGAATGTCAATACGTGTCAAAAACTATCGTGTGAGGGGTAAACGTTGTATGTACCATCATGTACCACCACGTAGGTCTGTAAGTCATTGATATTAAACGAATGTAGCAATGTAGCATTTGTACCATAACGATATGTATAGATTTTTGTAGGGGTTTTTAGGCCAGAGACCCTCTCTTTTACCCTTCAATAAAAAGAAGATATATATACTTATAAAAGTGGTACAAATGCTACATTGCTTTGTTTTCAATGACTTAGACCCCATTTGCAGTGGTACACGAGTGGTACAAGTGATACATTGCTTTGTTTTCAATGACTTAGCCTTTGCGCAGGGCGTCACGCTGTTGGGATACTGGTATCGAGGTATTTAGGGAAATCCCTAAACGTGACGGGGTGTTGTGTTACCCACATGGTACATGGCTAAACGTGCTAGGGCGTGGCGCAACTGGGATACTGGTATCAAATCATTTAGGGAAATCCCTAAACAAAAAAAGACCCGCCGAAGCGGGTCAGGTGAAGCATTATGGTATGATGCAGTGTTGGTATAGCACATATCGTATCAGGGCGCAACATGCAGTGGCGTTACGCTGTTGGGATACTGGTATCATTGGACATAAAAAAATGGCCACTCCAATTAAGGAGTGACCGAGTAATGTTATCGTTTGATTGACAGTGTATCGAATACTGTCAAGATTGCTTTGCGCGTTGGTGTGTAATCTTTACCCAACTCAACACTGTTTTTCTCAACCCAATTCTTTATGTTGGTTATGAGTTGATCGCGCATCTCAATAGTTGTTTTGGTGTCCGCATTCTTTAGCGATGCCTTGCCATTCTCAACCGCTTCGATCTTGCCAAGATTGCCCTTGGTGTCTTCATACAACTTAGGCTCTTGTCTAAGCATCAGTTGGTTCTTTAGGTCTTTAATCTCTGCACCAACCGCCATTGTATCATGGGTGCGTTTCTTGCCCTTCAAGATACCCTCGAATAACTCTTTAAGTTGAGCGTAGGCTTCAGGGCTAGCAGTTGATTTGCCAGAGGCCAGATTGTTCTTAGTAGGCGATACCGCATCCGTCCAACGCATGTGTTGCTTTACTACATCCATATGCTTAGCGAATGTATCCTCTGCACCTAACTTGCCACCCCATGCTTTTTTGATAGCGTCGATTGCTTGTGTGTTCATTGTAAGATTTGACATTGTATTAGTCTCCATAAAAAATCGTAGGTCTTAATGACTTCATTGCCTGCCTTCGATGTAATCTTTATGCCATGATATAACGTGTTATACAATAGATAGAACCGCACCAGATGTCATTAGATGTCATTAGATACCATTTAGGGATATCCCTAAATCGAGCATACGTTGACCATACCCTACCCCCACCCCCCGCGCTGTCATGTGGGACTCCGTGTTACGTGTAGTAATACTAATATGGACAAATGAATTGCTATTTTTTGAAAACCCCCCACCCCTTTTTCAAAACCCTTGATAAAAAATTTTTTGTACCCTATTATTACGTTATCGGTTACCAACCTGCGACGTATTATGACAATGAGTGCCACTCCAGAACTAGGGATACCCCTAGAAGATGAGGTTAAGAAGATACCTCTACCAGAGCGTGCATCAGCGCTGGGCAAAACCGTTGACGAGTTAGAGAAGTACGGTGTTGACCTCGAACCTGACGAGGCAGACAAAGAAGTTGCGGCGACTTTGGCCACAGCATACGCACAAAACCCTGATAAAACGTCCAACAAAGTCACAAATAAACGTGCTGCGGTCCTAACACCCGCGTCTGTGCGCTTAACGAGTAATATTATCGACGAGTTTAACCACTCTGTTGTCGAATCTTCCAAGCAATTACGTAATCTGGTGACCAACAAGCTCGTGATTGAGTCTGAAAACCCTGATCCTCGTGTGCGAATGCGTGCACTGGAGCTTTTGGGTAAGATTTCAGACGTAGGATTGTTCACAGAGAAGTCTGAAGTGACGATCACGCATCAAACTACCGATGATATTAAGGAAAAACTGCGTAGCAAGCTCGCAAAACTGGTAAATCCAGCGCCAGAAATCGAAGATGCTGTGTTAGTACCCGCCGAAGACCTAGATGTAGACGAAGAATTTGGGTTCGACGACGATGAATGATGGTTTAAACTTCAACGAGGCCGATATTGAGGTCATGCTAGCTAACTTAGACGCGTTTAGCACTGAGGAAGTGGCTGAAATTGACCGTATGGTGGACGAACTTCATACGAGAAGTACCAATAAAGCCGCGTATGATGACCTGATAGAGTTTTGCAAGTTAATGATGCCTGATTTTATAGTGGGTAAGCACCACCGCATCCTTGCAAACATGTTAATGGGTATCGAACGTGGTGATAAAGACCGCGTTTGTGTGAATATACCCCCTAGACATGGTAAATCACAGCTTGTTTCTATCTTTTACCCTGCGTGGTTCTTGGGTAGAAACCCGGGCAAGAAGGTTATGATGGTGTCACACACCACAGACCTAGCGGTAGATTTTGGGCGTAAAGTACGTAACCTGATCGCTACAGATCAGTACCGTTCGATATTCCCTACGGTTCAATTAGCACAGGATAGTAAGTCAGCAGGAAGGTGGAATACCAATGTCGGGGGAGAATATTATGCGTGTGGTATTGGTTCTGCTCTGGCTGGCCGTGGCGCTGACCTATTGCTGGTGGACGATCCACATTCTGAGCAAGATGTAATTAACGGGAACTTTGGTGTATTCGAGAAAGCCTATGAGTGGTTTACATTCGGTGCTCGTACACGTCTGATGCCCGGAGGTCGTGTAGCAATCATACAAACGCGTTGGCACATGGATGACCTGACAGGTCGTGTTGTGCGTGACATGACACAGAACGAACGTTCCGATCAGTACGAAGTGGTGGAGTTTCCTGCCATATTAGACGTACGCAACAAGAAAACTAAGAAAGAAGTGCAGAAACCTCTGTGGCCTGAGTTCTTTGACCTAGAGGCTCTACTGCGTACCAAGGCGTCAATGCCTACGTTTCAGTGGAATGCACAGTATCAGCAGCAACCAACCGCAGAAGAAGCAGCTATTGTTAAGCGAGAGTGGTGGCAGGAGTGGACACACGAGCAGCCCCCGTCCTGTGAATATATTATCATGTCGCTTGATGCCGCAGCCGAGAAGCACAACCGTGCAGACTATACAGCGCTTACCACATGGGGTGTTTTCTTGAACGAGGAAACCAATGCTTACAATATTATATTGTTAAATAGCATAAAACAGCGTATTGAGTTCCCAGAGCTTAAACAACTCGCAATGGAAGAGTACCAAGATTGGGAACCAGACTCGTTTATTGTGGAGAAGAAAAGTTCTGGGGTGGCCTTGTATCAAGAGATGCGGCGTATGGGCTTACCTATATCGGAGTATACCCCTCACAGGGGGTCTGGAGATAAAACGGCACGTCTCAACTCCGTAGCGGACATAATTGCGTCCGAACTTGTATGGGTGCCGCAGACTAGGTGGGCAGAAGAAGTTGTCGAAGAGATTGCAGGATTTCCATTTATGAGTAATGATGACCTTGTAGACTCGACAGTTATGGCCCTAATGCGGTTTAGACAGGGAGGATTCATACGCCTACCAACCGATGAACCAGACGAAGAACGGTTCTTCAAACAGCGCCGAGGCGGATATTATTAGGGGATTTAGCTATGGCTATTGAAAAAGGATTATACGCAACCCCAGAGGGTCTTGAGGACGGTCTGGAAGGTGTGGAAGAGATGGATGTATCTGAATTGGAGATCGAAATAGTCGATCCTGAGTCGGTTACACTAGCAGACGGCGGCATGGAGATCACCATAATCCCCGGTGATGAGCTGGATTTTACCGAATTTGGCATGAATTTAGCCGAGGTTCTGGATGAGTCGCATTTGCATGAACTCTCTAGTGATCTTGTAGGTCAAGTAGGGGCGGATATAGAAGGTCGTAAGGACTGGGCAGACACATTTGTCAAAGGGTTAGACGTTATAGGCTTCAAATACGAAGAACGTATGGACCCTTGGGAGGGCGCGTGCGGTGTAAACTCTACAGTTCTTGCAGAAGCAGCGATAAGATTCCAAGCAGAGGCTATGTCAGAGACATTTCCTGCATCAGGACCAGTAAAAACAAAGATTCTTGGTGAAGAAACCAAGGAAAAAGAAGAAGCCGCAGGCCGTGTAAAGGCCGACATGAACTACGAACTCACCGAAAACATGGTTGAGTACCGCCCAGAACACGAACGTATGCTCTACAGCCTTGGATTAGCGGGTTCAGCCTTTAAAAAGGTGTATTTTGACCCTAATTTAGGCCGTCAGGCTGCTATTTATATCTCCGCGGAAGACGTGATTGTACCATATGGTGCGTCAAATATTGAGTCTGCAGAGCGTGTAACGCACGTAATGCGTAAGACTAAGAACGAATTGAAGAAGCTACAAGCTGCAGGGTTCTATAGAGATATAGACCTTGGAGAGCCAGAACCTTACCACACGGACATCGAAGAGAAGAAAGCCGAAGACGGCGGGTATTCGCTTACTAATGATGACCGATATGCTGTTTATGAGATACACGCTGACCTGTTGATTGATGGGATTGATGATGACGATGGGATCGCTCGCCCGTACGTTGTCACTATAGAGCGTGGCAGTGGCGAAGTGCTGGCGATCCGTAGGAATTACGAGGAGGGTGACCCACTCACGCTCAAACGACAGCACTTCGTCCACTATGTATATGTGCCGGGATTCGGGTTTTATGGCCTTGGATTGATCCACATTATCGGTGGATACGCCCGTGCTGGAACTTCCTTGATACGTCAGCTTGTTGATGCTGGTACACTCTCCAACCTCCCGGGAGGGCTAAAGTCCCGTGGACTACGTATCAAGGGGGACGACTCACCAATCAATCCGGGCGAGTTTAAGGACGTAGACGTGCCGTCAGGGTCTATCCGTGACAACATCATGCCGCTACCTTACAAAGAGCCTTCACAGACGCTCCTCGCCCTTTTGAACCAGATTACGACTGAAGGTCGCAGATTGGGTGCGATTAGTGACATGGACATCTCGGACATGTCAGCCAACGCTCCTGTGGGTACTACACTAGCCCTACTAGAACGTACGTTGAAACCTATGGCTGCGGTGCAAGCACGCGTGCACTACGCGATGAAGCAAGAGTTTAAGCTACTCAAGGCTATCATGGCGGAGTATGCCCCCACAGAGTACGCATACGTCCCGTACAGAGGCGAAGTTAGCGCCAAGCGGGCAGACTACCTCATGGTCGATGTGATCCCTGTGAGTGACCCTAACAACTCTACGATGGCACAACGGGTTGTGCAGTACCAGACTGTGCTACAGATGTCATCGCAAGCCCCACAGATATACGACCTGCCACAACTACACAGACAGATGATAGAAGTGTTAGGCGTGAAGAACGCAGACAAGCTCGTACCTACAAAGGACGATGCGAAGCCTGCAGACCCAATAAGCGAGAATATGGACGCGTTGGTCGGCAAACCGATGAAAGCGTTTATCTACCAAGACCACGAAGCCCACATCGCTACGCATACATCGTTTATGCAAGACCCGATGATGGCGCAAATGATCGGGCAAAACCCGCAGGCAAAACAGATTATGGCGTCTCTACAGGCGCATATTGCCGAACACCTTGGCTTCGCCTATCGCCAGAAGATAGAAGAGAAGCTAGGCGCACCACTACCCGCTCCGAACGAGGAGCTGCCAGAGGATATGGAAGTACAACTGTCACGTCTAGTAGCAGACGCAGGCAAGCAACTTACGCAGGCAAACCAGCAGCAAGCAGCGCAGCAGAAAGCTCAACAGCAGCAGCAAGACCCTATCATCCAGATGAAACAGGCAGAACTGCAGATCAAGCAGTCAGAAGAGCAGCGTAAAGCTCAGAAAGACCAAGCCGACTCACAAGTTAAACAAGCTGAATTGAAGCAGAAACAGCAGAAAATGATGATTGATGCTAAGATTGCTTCGGAGCAGATTAACGTAGAGAAGGCAGAGTTGGCTATCGACGCTAAACGTCAAGGCGTCAAAGATGCTACAGCGAAACGTGTAGAGGACAACAAGGTTGACCTTGAATTGGCTCGCATGGCGCAGAACGCAAACAAAAACCCTAAAAAGGAGTCATAACACACAATGGCAAAAACCGTCTTTGACGTGCTGAAAGATAAAATCGACGAGGATATCTCGTCTGCACAAAGTTTCTTAACCGCGGGGTCACCTAAAGACTATGCGGAATTTAGAGAGGTTGTTGGCTTAATTCGAGGTCTCGGAGCCAGCAAGTCTTACATTGAAGACCTTGCGAAAAACTATATGGATGACGATAATGACTGAAAAACCAGTTAAAATCAGCGACGCTGAATTGGAGCTACAACTCCCAAAACCCGTAGGCTACCGCGTACTCGTAGCTCTACCACAACCAGAAGAAACCATATCAGGTACTTCTATCCTCAAGACAGACACCGCTAAAACTCAAGACCACATTATGTCTATTATTGGACTTGTTGTGGACATGGGGTCAGCCGCATACGGAGACAAAGAACGTTTCCCTGACGGACCGTGGTGTAAAGAAGGTGACTTTGTAATGTTCCGAATGAACTCGGGCACAAGGTTCACTATTGGTGGTGTAGAATATCGGTTGATGAATGACGACTCTATTGAGGCAGTCGTGACTGATCCAACTGGAATACAGAGGGCGTAGATATGGCATTTCAAAAAGTAGAATTTGAGTTTCCTGAAGATGAAACCGACAACGCAATGGCTATTGAGGAGACGAGTGCAGTTGAGATCGACATTACTGGCAAGAAAACTGCAGAAGATTTCGCAGCGGATGGAGCCGACGCTCCTGAAGTTGAGAGTGAAGCGGATACTGATGACAACGACGTTGAGATTGAAGTGGTCGATGATACGCCGAAAGCTGATCGTAACCGCAAAGCGTCTGATCCGCCAACCGATGTTACAGATGACGAGCTGGAGGACTATTCTGATAAAGTCCGTAAGCGAATCCAACATTTTAGCAAGGGTTACCATGACGAGCGTAGAGCTAAAGAAGAAGCTGTACGGCAAAGTCAGGAGCTTGAACGTGTTACTCAACAGCTTATGGAAGAAAACAAAAAGCTAAAGGGTAATGTAAATAAGAATCAAACGGCGTTACTTGAGCAGGCTAAGAAGAATGCTTCCATTGAAACAGAGGCAGCTAAACGAAGCTATAAGGAAGCGTACGAATCAGGTGATTCCGATGCTGTCTTAGAAGCGCAAGAAAAGCTAACAAATGCTAAGTTAAAGTCCGAAAGACTAGCAAACTTCAAAATACCTGCTTTACAGGAAACACAAACCCCTGTACAACAGGAAGTAGAACAGACCGCCCCGGCAGTACAAGTCGATGATCGGGCCGCAGATTGGCAAAAGAACAATTCGTGGTTTGGTAGCGATGATGAGATGACAAGTTTAGCGCTGGGGTTGCATAATAAACTTGTCAAACAGGGCGTAAGCCCGCAAAGCGATGAATACTACGAGACGATTGATTCTCGTATGCGTCAGGTCTTCCCAGATAATTTTGAGGAGGCCGAACCGAAGCGAAAGAAGACCCAAGTGGTTGCCCCCGCAACGCGGAGCACAGCACCTAAGAAAGTTACGTTGACACGTACTCAGGTACAAATCGCTAAACGGTTGGGGCTAACGCCCGAACAATACGCCAAACAGGTTGCAATAGATATGAGGAAACAAAATGGCTGAGAATCGGATTAACCGTGAACTAGAAACCCGCGAACGCACAGTTCGTAAAAAGGCTTGGCAGCGCCCAGAGGTGTTACCATCTCCTAATCCCGAGCCGGGATATAACTTTCACTGGGTACGCGTTAGTACGCAGGGTCAGGTTGACGCCACCAATGTTTCTTCAAAACTTCGAGAAGGTTGGGAGCCAGTAAAAGCGTCGGATCATCCAGAAATTACCATTGTTGCTATTGAGCAAGAACGCTTTAAAGACAATGTAGTTATCGGTGGTTTGATGTTGTGTAAGGCTCCAGTCGAAATGATTGAAGAACGAAATGCCTATTATAACGATCAGGCACAAGCTCAGATGTCATCTGTAGACAACAACTTTATGAGAGAAAATGATCCTCGTATGCCGTTGTTTAATGAACGGAAGACGAAGGTTACTTTCGGTAAAGGAACTTAAACTTAGGAGCTTTAGATGGCTTATCCTTCTGTTAGCGGACCTTATGGTCTGATTCCAGTAAAATTACTAAGCGGCACTCCCTTCGTTGGGGGCGTCTATCGCCAAATGAGTATTGCTAGCGGTTATGCTACTAGCATCTTCTTTGGTGACGCCGTTAAAGTGGTTACTGGAGGCACCGTTGAGCGTGATACGTTCGACGCTGCAATGACACCTGTTGGTGTTTTCATGGGTTGTAAATACACTGATCCAAACTTGGGTTATGAATTATACAGTCAATCTTACCCTGCGGGCACAGTTGCAAGCGATATTCAGGCTTACGTAGCAGATGCTACTGACCTGTTGTTCAAAGCCGCTGTTGTTTCTTCGGGTACAACTATTGGTGATTTAGCACAAACTGATATCGGTGCGAACGTAGCAGGCGTAGACAACACAGGGGACTCGACTTCGGGTAACTCGCGTGGCGCTATTTCTGACACATCAGCGACAACAGCAACGTTGCCGTTCCGCATCATCGGTTTGGTTGAAGAGACCAAAAACTCAAGTGGTGGTTACACTGAAGCCTACGTTAAATGGAACGCAGGTCATCAGTATAACAACACCACTGGCGTATAAGGAGATTAACTAATGGCTATTTCACGCGCCCAGCTACTTAAAGAGCTGCTCCCCGGCCTGAACGCATTGTTCGGAATGGAATACGCAAAATATGGCGAAGAACACGCTGAAATCTTTGAAACTGAATCGTCAGATCGGTCTTTTGAAGAGGAAACTAAACTATCCGGTTTCTCAGCAGCGCCAGTTAAAGGTGAAGGTTCTGCGATTGAGTATGACAATGCTCAAGAAGCATGGACTGCACGCTACACACACGAAACAGTTGCAATGGGTTTCTCAATTACTGAGGAAGCTATCGAGGATAACTTGTATGACTCATTGTCATCTCGTTATACTAAAGCACTGGCTCGTGCGATGGCGTACACGAAGCAAGTTAAGGCTGCAGCAATCCTTAACAACGCCTTCGCCGCAGGCACCACATATGGTGACGGTAAATCCTTGTGTGCTACCGATCACCCATTGGTATCTGGTGGATCAAACTCCAACACGCCAACAGTAGCGGCTGACCTCAACGAGACATCTCTTGAAGCAGCAGTTATTCAGATCGCAGGTTGGACAGACGAACGTGGTTTGCTTATTGCATCACAGCCACGTAAGTTGATTATCCCACCAGCACTGCAGTTCGTGGCAACTCGTCTCCTAGAGACAGAAGGTCGTGTCGGCACTGCCGATAACGATTTGAACGCACTACGCAATAACGGGTCAATCCCTGAAGGCTATGCGGTCAACCACTATCTGACAGACACCAATGCTTGGTTCTTGATGACTGACGTACCAAATGGTCTGAAGCACTTCACTCGTGCGCCTATGGCGACTTCGATGGATGCTGATTTCGATACAGGCAATAGCCGCTACAAAGCCCGTGAGCGTTACAGCTTCGGTGTATCTGACCCATTAGGTGTATTCGGTTCGCCCGGAGCGTAAGCAGGTCACATAGACTATGTTAGGGGTCACTTCGGTGGCCCCTTTCTTTTTGTTGACATATCACGTTATATGGTGGTAGATTGTTAATAATCGGGAACATCCCGTGAATCTGACAGGCCCGACTGACGACATGCAGACAGATTCACTTAACTCGCATGTGAGGATATATTCATGGCGAATACTACATTTTCAGGTCCAGTGACCTCAACCAACGGTTTCATTGGTGATATCGTTGTTCCAACATACACAGTTGCAAATGCACCTTCAGCTTCAGCGGCTGGCGCAGGTACAGTTGTGTTTGTTTCAAACGGCGCAGCAGGCGCAGCAATTTTGGCTTTCTCTGACGGAACAAACTGGAAGCGTTCTGACACTGGTGCTACAATCGCAGCAGCGTAAGGAGGTGAAGCATGAGTGATCGGTTTCAACCTCCAAGCAAAGAAGAACTAGCAGCTCGAGGAATCGGTGTTGTTAAAGTTCGTGCACGAAAAGAAGACGGCACGCTTAAAGCGGATGATCCTTCTACACCTGACGTAAATGAGGCGTGGGAAGAAAAACCAGCTAAAAAACGTGGTCGTCCTTCAAAAAAGAAGGATTAGCATATGTCTTCTGATGTATTAACCAAACGTGTAACTGGTACGGGTTCGTTGGCTGTAGGTCCAGCGCGGGTACGTCAGGTACAAGTTTTAACAAGCAGCGGCGGTGCAGGACGCCTTACACTTACTAATGGTAGTGGCGGCACAACTGTATTGGACCTAGATTTTCTGGCGTCTGATTCGCATTCTGTAAACATTCCTGATGACGGGATTCGTTGTAGTTCAGACGTGTATGTTTCTGCGGCTACAAACATTACTGCCATCACGTTTTTCTACAGCTAGGAGCGTGGTATGCGAGCATATTATAAAAAAGGCGGGGGTGTAAAATCTCCTGCTTGGACTCGCAAAGCGGGTAAGAGTGAGTCTGGTGGGCTGAACGCTAAAGGCGTTGCTAGCTATCGGAAAGCTAATCCCGGTAGTAAGTTAAAGACCGCTGTTACCACAAAACCCAGTAAACTTAAAAAAGGCTCTAAAGCCGCCAATCGGCGGAAGTCTTTTTGTGCCCGTATGAAGGGCATGAAGAAGCGCAACACAAGCTCAAAGACGGCTAACGACCCTGATAGCCGTATCAACAAGAGCTTACGTAAATGGAATTGCTAGGAGATATATTATGAACGGAATGCGCCCTAAAATGAGACCTAAAGGTCTAAAAACCAAAAAGAAAATGGGCGGTGCACCTATGAGTTCACCACGCCCTAAGATGCGTCCAAGAGGTATGGATGCTACTCCAGAAGAGATTGCAGCGTTAGAACGTGGTAACCGTATGCAGATGATGGAAGGCCGTGAAAACGAAGAGATTCGTAAAGGCGAAGCCGCTATGAAAAAAGCAAGTCCTATGGGCATGAAGTCTGGCGGAGCGTTGAAGATGGTCGAAAAGAACGGTAAAAAAGTTCCGTTCTATGCTGCTGACGGCAAAGGCGCTATGAAAAAAGGCGGCAAAGTTAAGAAGATGAAGTCTGGTGGTAAAATTCGTGGCTACGGCATGGCTCGTGGCGGCAAAGTTTGTAAGATGCGCTGATGCGTAGGTATTACAAATCCAGCGGTTGTGGCTGTTCTTCCTGTAGCAAAGGTTACAAGAAGGGCGGCACAGTCAAAGACGCATGTTACCGCAAGGTGAAGGCGAGTTATAAAGTGTTCCCTAGTGCTTATGCTAGTGGAGCTATTGCTAAGTGTAGGAAGAAAAAGGCAGGGAAGTAATGGCCGTTCGTAAGACCGCAAAAGGTGCTGCACTAAAACGCTGGTTCAAGGAGGACTGGAAAGATGTTAGTACAGGTAAGCCGTGTGGTCGTAAAAAAGGTGAAAGTCGTGGTACTCCGTACTGTAGACCAACTAAACGAATTTCTAGCAAAACTCCGAAAACTAGCGGGGAAATGACTAAGACCGAGAAGAGTAAACGGGTAGCGCAGAAGAAGCGTTTAGGTCAACCAGCAGGCAAGCCCAAACGTGTAGCTGCTACGAAAAGGCGTAAGAAATGACGACATCAGGCACCACAGCGTTCAATATGGACTTCACGGAGATCGCGGAAGAAGCATGGGAACGTGCGGGACGTGAGATGCGTTCTGGGTACGATTTGCGTACCGCTAGACGTTCTATGAATTTGATGACTATTGAGTGGCAGAACCGCGGTATTAACATGTGGACGATTGATTCTGGTACAATTAACTTAGTATCCGGTACATCTAGGTATGCTTTACCAGCCGATACTATTGATTTGCTTGAACATCAAATACGTACCAACAATGGTAACGTAAGCACACAAGCCGATCTTACTATAAGTCGAATCAGTGTAAGCACGTACGCATCTATACCTAACAAGTTATCACAAGGCCGTCCTATTCAGTTGTATGTAGAACGGTTGAGAGACGCACCGCATGTAAATGTATGGCCTGTGCCGAACAACAACGACTACGTGCTGTATTACTGGCGTATGCGCCGTGTGGAAGACGCTGGGTCCGGCGTACAGACCGCCGATATGAATTTCCGGTTTTTCCCCTGCCTTGTCGCAGGTCTGGCGTACCATATCGCCATGAAGGTTCCTGAATTGGTGGACCGTATTCCTATGCTAAAAGCTGTGTACGATGAGCAGTATGAGCTTGCTGCAGGAGAAGACCGAGAGAAGACAGCCGAACGATTTGTCCCTAGAATAGCTAGGATTCGTTAATGAGCAACCAGTTCGCATCTTCTCAAAAGGTTATCGCGCTTTGTGATGTGTGTGGGTTCCAGTACAAGTTACGGGAGCTTAAAAACCTGTTTGTTAAAGGACGAGATACAAATGTTAAGGCGTGCAGAGAGTGTTGGAGTCCAGACCAACCACAGTTACGTCTCGGGGAATACCCAGTTAACGATCCGCAAGCTATACGGAACCCGCGCCCCGATCAAAGTCTGGGGCCGTCTGGAGATTATAGCAGTCGTGGTATTCAGTGGGGATGGAACCCTGTTGGTGGAGGTGATGACCCATTTGGGCTTACACCTAACACTTTAGTAGGTGCTGGTCAGGTGGGCCAAGTTACCGTAAGTATAACATAGGAGGTGCGTAATGCCCAAAGTTGGAAATAAAATGTTTGGATACGACACAGCAGGTAAAAAAGCCGCTGCCAAAGAAGCAAAGAAAACAGGTCAGGCTATGCAAACAGCCTACAAAAAAGGTGGTAAAATCAAGGTACGCGGCACGGGCGCAGCTACCAAGGGTTTGTACGCACGGGGGCCAATGGCGTAAGTTATGAATTATACCGAGCTGAAAACTAACATTGAAGACATCTGCGAGAACTCGTTTACAGATGACCAGCTCGCTATGTTCACACAGCAGGCTGAACAAAAAATATACAACTCAGTGCAGATACCTGCGCTGCGTAGAAACGTGACAGGTACACTCTCTACTAATAATAAGTACCTGTCTACGCCATCTGATTTTTTATGGTCGTATTCTCTAGCTGTAGTGGACGGCAGCGGTAACTATCACTTCTTGTTAAACAAAGACGTTAACTTTATGCGAGAAGCCTACCCTAGTCCTACTTCTACAGGGTTACCCAAGCATTACGCATATTTTGACGACGACACGTTTATTGTCGGCCCTACTCCAGATGCGGGGTATACTTCGGAACTTCATTATGGGTATTACCCACAATCAATCGTCACTGCGGGTACTACATGGCTTGGAGAAGAGTTTGATTCTGCGCTACTTAATGGCGCGTTGATTGAGGCTATTCGCTTTATGAAAGGTGAACCTGATATTGTTGCGATGTACGAAAAAATGTATTTGCAATCTATAACGCTGTTGAAGGCTCTCGGAGACGGCAAATTACGTGAAGACGCATACCGCTCGGGACAGTTCCGAGTGCCAGTAAGTTAAGGAGACTAAAATGGCAATTACTCAAGCAATGTGCACATCCTTCAAAGTCGCTCTTTTGAACGGCGAGATGGATTTTAGTGGCGATACGTCACAAACTTTTAAAATAGCGCTGTTTACCAGTTCAGCCACGTTAGGCGCGGCTACAACAGCGTACGCTACAACAAATGAAGTGGCTACTGGCAATGGTTATACAGCCGGGGGCAATACACTTACTATAGCCGCTAGCCCCACATCATCAGGTACTACGGCGTTTTTGGATTTTGCAGATACAACGTGGACCGATGCTACGATTACAGCTCGGGGTGCGTTGATATACAAGGTTGGTGGTACAAATCCAGCAGTCGCGGTGTTGGATTTCGGAGGAGATAAAATCTCTACTGCAGGTGATTTTACAGTACAATTCCCAGCAGCCGACGCTACTAATGCTATAGTACGCATAGCTACTCCGTAAGGTAGTGTATGTCCAGTACCGACAAACCTTGGGGAGCTGACGCTTGGGGCCAAAATTCTTGGGCCGGGAATCCTTCGTCTCAGCTAAATTCTGGCTGGGGTGGAGGTAACTGGGGTCAGACTTCTTGGGGTACGGATCAGCTTGCGATATTCGTTGCAGGTGTCGAAGCTAGAGGCAGCGTAGGACCAGATAATTTCTGGGGCGCTGACGCGTGGGGCGCTGGTGTTTGGAATGGCAATACGACTACAGTAGTATCTGCTTCTGCAAACGCATCACCAGATGGAGTGGCCGCGACTGGTAATGTTGGTGACGTAACTCTGTCACTGAGTATAGTAGAATATCTGACAGGAGTAGAAGCTGAAGCCGCGCTAGGAACAGTTACTGCTACCGCGGCGGCTGATGTTTTACCTGTAGGTGTAGAAGCTAGAGGTAGCGTAGGACCAGATAATTTTTGGGGAGCTGACGCTTGGGGAGCTGACGCTTGGGGTGGCGGTGCTACTGTAGTCGTATCTGCTTCTGCAAACGCATCACCAGATGGCGTGGCCGCGGCGGGCGGTATTGGTACTACAGGGATCGACGCGGAGGCGGACATACAGCTCACCAGTGTGGCTGGAGCTTTAGCACTTGGCACCGTTGTTGTTTTCGCGGAAGCCGCTGCTCTTACTACGGGCGTAGAAGCTGATGGTGAAATTGGTGTACCCGCAGTAGATGCAGAATCTAATGTATTAGTTATAGGCGTAGAAGCTGATGGTGAAATCGGCACAGCCACAGTAGATGCAGAATCCAATATACTCGCTACAGGTGTAGAAGCTGACGGTGAGATCGGTACATCTACAGTGGACGCTGAAGCTAATGTAGTAGTCATAGGTGTAGAAGCTGAAGCTGCGTTAGGAACAGTTACGGCTACCGCGGCGGCTGATGTTGTACCTGCAGGTGTAGAAGCTGACGGCGTTGTAGGTGATCTTACAGTAGACGCCGAAGCTAATGTTGCGGCTACAGGTGTAGAAGCTGACGGCGTTATAGGTGACGTAGCTCTGTCACTGGGTATAACAGTTTACCCAACGGGAGTAGAAGCCGAAGGTACTATAGGCGACGTGTTTATCGCGTTTGAGATTGTAGTTTCAGTTACGGGATTGCAAGGGAACGCAGAACTTGGTACTGTAGCCACATCAGCTAACGCAGATATATCTGTTACAGGGCTTGCAGCTACGGGAATTATCGGTTTCGTCAACGTATGGGGCGAGGTTGATGATAACCAAACACCTAATTGGACACCCATCGCCAGTGCGCAAACTCCCGAGTGGGAAGACGTAACTGAAACACAAACCCCAAATTGGCAAGATATAGCCGCGTAAGGAACATAACATGACAACTCAATATTCACCAATACTTAAACTTGCCCTACCAGTTCAAGGAGAACTCAGTGGTACATGGGGTAACGTAGTAAACGACAACATCACATCTATGGTCGAACAGGCCGTCGCTGGCCGGGCAGTCGTTAATACATGGTCCGCAAACTCGCATACGTTGACTTCAGCGGACGGTACATCTTCTGAGTCCCGCTGCGCTATGCTTGAGCTTACCGACACAGGCACAAATCTGACTGGCGCTGGTACGGTTATCTGTCCTACAGCTTCTAAAATTTACATCGTCAAGAACGCGTCGGGTCAAAACATCACGGTCAAGACCTCTACAGGAACGGGCATTCTTATTCCTGACGGACGTACCACATTCTTATTCTGTGACGGTACAAACGTTGTAGAAGCCGTAACTCACACAACATCTCTACAGTTGGGCACTAGCACAACAGTCACAGCCGTTCTTGACGAAGATAATATGGCGTCAGATAGCGCTACATCTTTAGCTACACAACAGTCTATTAAAGCATATGTAGATGCGCAGGTTGCTACAGCGGACTCACTTTCTGAGATTCTAGCTAATGGTAACACGTCTGGTGCCAACGACATCCTCGTCGCTAACGGGCAGAAGATTACTACAAATACTATTGATGAGACTACAGCGGGTTCTGGTGTCACAATTGACAGCGTGTTACTCAAAGATGATGTAGTCAACGCTACGGACGTGGAAACTGGGGCTATCTCAGCTAATGATGGTACAACAGCCGCCACTATCGCAAATTCTACGGGGGTTGTCACAGTCCCTTCAGCGGTTCTTACAACAGCCGACATCAATGGCGGTACAGCAGATGGCGTAGTTATTGGTGGTTCAACCCCTGCCGCCGCTACAGTTACCACAGCGACAGCCAACACAAGTCTTAATATCGCGGGTACAGTCACGGTCACTTCGATATTGGATGAGGACAACATGTCCTCTGATGACCCTGCAGGTCTGGCCACACAACAGTCAATCAAGGCTTACGTTGACGCGCAGGCGGGAACTGGTGATCTACAAGCCGCAAACAACTTGTCTGACTTGGATAATGCAGCGACGGCGCTCACGAACCTTGGTTTGACGGCCACGGCTGCTGAGATCAACTACAACGA
>WLWF01001332.1_pt1 | contig 20574 bp, 45 predicted proteins | sample 6718331 | NCBI WGS metagenome assembly WLWF01 (sample SAMN12718692, study PRJNA515312) | sponge metagenome | isolation source: marine sponge | host: Mycale hentscheli | place: New Zealand: South Island, Marlborough, Capsize Point | collected 2003-05-01
AAATACGAAAGTATAGTTAGGTTATTTAACAAACTATATGGTTATGAAAAAAAATACACACTAATGGAGCTAAAACTATGAACGATTATTTTCCAGAGCTAGACGGAAACCAATCTATTGATAATGGTAAGATGGGTAGAATACTTGCAAAGGGTGGTAGTCCACAGACACAAACTACTACGTCTGAAATTGACCCTATGCTAAAACCTTATATTAGAAAAGGTTTAGATGAAGCATCTAGGCTTTATGATGAAGGAGCTCCAGACTATTATCCAGATGCTACTTATGTACCAGCAGGAGCAACAACCACTACTGCATTAGATGCAGCTAGAGCTAGAGCAACAGCAGGTAGTCCATTATTACCAGCAGCTCAAGCACAACAATTATCTACTATTCGTGGTGATAGATTATCAGCAGGTAACCCATATTTTGATGCAATGATGAGGTCAGCAGCTAAACCTGCTGTATCAGAGTTTAACAAAGCTATTAGAGATATAGGCAGCAGAACAGCACAATCAGGAAGATATGGTTCTGGAGCAATGGCAGAAATGGAATCTAAAGCATCTGAAAACCTAGCAAATGCCCTTACTAACAGAGGTGCAGAATTAGCTTATCAGAACTTTGCCAATGAAAGAGGAAGGCAAGATGCAGCTATAGCAAGTGCTCCTAATTTAGCTATGGCAGATTACTCTGATATAAACCAATTAGCTAGAGTAGGTCAAACAGAAGAAGGGTATGCAAAAGATGCACTAAATGCAGATATTGCAAGATATGAATATGGAGCTAACGCACCACAACAACAGTTAGGTAACTTTTTAGCAGCATCCTATGGAGCTCCTGCCCCACTTACTACTACTTCAACTTCTAGTGGAGGAGGTAAATAATGGCAATGGACCCAGTTACAGTTGGAACTCTTGTAGGTGCAGGGAAAGGACTTGTACAAGGTAAAGATTTGAGAGGTATAGCACAAGATGCAGCTATAGGTGCAGCAGGTGGTTATCTTGGTGGCAAGTTACCTTTTGGTGATATGTTTAAAGGCGTAACTCCTGCTGATGCAACCTCTACTGCAACTGCAAACTCTTTACAAGGTGGCACTAATCTTTTAGGTGGAACAACAAATGCAGCTACAAATACAGGCAATTTGTTATCTACTCCTGTAAATACTGGTTTAAACAATGTAACTGGTGGAGTAACTGGGCAAGGATTTTCTCCTTATGCTACTCCTGATAGATTAGGACAATCTATTACTGCTGATAGTTTAAATCCTTTATACACAGGAAATGTAACCCCTAATTTTGCAAATATAACTAAATCAACTCCAGAAGAACTTGTTAAACAAACTGGTGGTTTTACAGGAAATACTGGTTTACAAGGTAACTTTGGAGCTGTTCAACCAACAGATAATACATTAGGAATAGAAATGCAAAAAACATATGGTTACGCAGATGGAAACCCTGTAAAAACAAATGTTGAACTTGGTCCTAGATTTGATACTCCAGTAAAATCTACACCAGAAGAATTAGCAGCAGCACAAGGTGGTTTTGAAAAACCATTATATGAAAGAGCATTTGATAGCGTTGTAGGATTTGCAGAAGAAAACCCAGTAGCAATGGCTGGATTAGGTTTAACAGCACTATCTGCTGGTAATACTCAACAACCTCCTATATCCCCCAGAGCAGGACAAGCAATAAAAGGTACATATACCCCAACACAACCATACAAAATAAGAAGGGCAACATAATTATGGCATCATTATTAGATAAAGAAAATTTAGATAAACTTCTTGGTATTACTCCTAGTGTAGTTCCAGATTCTTTTTTAGGAACTAATTTTGACCAACAAGCTAATGTTGCTACAGCTTTAGGGCTTATTTCTCCTTTAATTCAACAAGGAATAACTCCAAAATCTCTTTTAGAAGGGTATGTAGGAGCAAGTGCTGGTAGACAAGGTATTGTAGATAAAAAAACTAAAAACTATATGACAAGACAAGGCATACGAGAACAAGCCTTAAAAAACAGAAAACTAAATCAAGATATTTTTCTTAATCAATATTCATTAGCAGATGCACCTATTAAATCTCAAAAACTTTTAGCTGATGCTGAAAAAGCAGAATATGATACAGGAGTTGCTGGAATAAACTTTAGACAAGGCAGCCTTCGTGAAAAAATAATTTTAGGTAAAATGAAAAGGTTACAAGAAAATGGAGATTATGATTTATTAGAGCAATACATTAACGACCCAACAGCATTTGACAAAGATGAAAGAAAATCAGACCCAAGATTTAGAGAACTTTCTAAACTTACTGTTGCTGAAGAAAATGTAATGAAATCTTTAGGAATGAGCACTAAAGACCCAAGCAGTCACACAGAAACACAAAGAACCCAATATTTAGATTTAATTAACACTCCATCTGATAATGTAGTACGAGATTTTAACGCTTCAGAAAGGTCAAAAAAACTTCAGAACAATAATTATGTCCCACAAAAAATGTTTACATTGTCAGAAAAATTGCAACAATATAGAAAAGGAAATATTCCAGAAGCAAAACTTTCAAAACAAACAGGTTTAAACAACAGTCCTTATAGAAGCCCTACCTTTGCTCCAGAAGAAGGATACCCTTCTGTTAAAGTCAACGGAAAAGAAATAGGGGGTTATATAGATTATTATGGGGACAAATATACTCCAGACCAATGGAACGCTTTAGGGACAGAAAGACAAAAAGCAATAAATCCAAGATTACCAGAAAGTGAGGTTTTGAAAAAAACTGCTTTGTTTGAAAAGAATGGTATGGATTCTGGACAAGCTGCTTCATACATGATGGACACAGTTGCAAGAAGTAACAAAGTTATTAGAGAATTAATGTCTAATCCAGAAGCTATCAAAGATATGCAAAGTGGTATGGGCAGGCTGATGATTAATCTTAAAGCTGGTAAATATGGGTTTCAATCATCAGGGCAAGATGCAGCCAATCTTTTAGCTTTAGTTCAAAATAAAGAATTTATTAAACAAATTCAAGAAATGAGAAATAATAACTCTACAGGTGGTGCTGTAGGTAATGTTTCTGATAGAGAGGTGCAAATGTTTATCAATGCAGCAGCAGCGTTACAAAACACCAGCTCGGCAACTGCTTTATATGACCAAATGTTAAAATTGCACCGAACAGGTGAAAATATGGTAACAAAGCAAGCAACAAAATATCAAAAAGCATTTGGAAACGAATATTATAATAATTTTGAGCTAGGTAATTCTTTAAGTGAAGCTGGAGTAGGGTATAAGTTTCTCCCAACATTTGAAGAAGCATTAAAACAACAAAAAGTAAATACATTACAAGAAGAGATTAATAAACAACCAAAAGAAAATGTGTTTGAGGTAATTAGTGTAGAGGAAAATGATTAATGGCAATATATACTTTAAATATAGATGGTAAAACAGTAAAGTTAAAGGGTGATAGACCTCCTACCGAAACTGAAGCTAGAGAAGCAGCTAATTTACCATTACCAGAAAAAGGTATTACAGCAGATTCTAGTGCTGGTGAAGTAGCCCTTACTGCATTGGGAAATGTTATTCCTGATGCAAAAAATCTTGTAAAAGGTGCATATGAAGCAGTTACATCTCCTGTTAAAACTATGGAAGGTCTTATAGATTTAAGTTCTGCTGGTTTTGGTAAAATATTAGATGTAACTGGATTAGACAAATATGCTGACCAAAAAAAAGTGGAAAAATATAGAAAATATAGAGGTCTTATTGCAGATGAAGTTGGACAATTATTTACAGAAGAAGGTATTAAAAAAAGATTAGCTGAAAAACCTATTACCAGTTTATTAGATTTAAGTATTGCAGGTCGTGGTATAACTACTCCATTAAAAGCACAACAGTATTCTTCTAAACTTCAAAAAGCAGGAGAAATAGGAAGTAAAGTAAGTGGTGCTATAGACCCAACTCAAATAATTACTAAACCAGCAGGTATGGCTTTTGACAAAATTAAAAATGCAGCAGACATAAAAAAAGCTCAAATGGCTGATGTGGATGCTAAATTAGCTCAATTTACTGAAGAAGGGTTTGTTGTTCCTCCTAGTTCTACTAAACAAGCAGGAAATATTAGAAAAGGTGCAGAATCATTATTGGGTGACACAAAAGGCAAAGCTATAGAAATAAATCAAAAAGTGTTTGATAATAAAGCTAGAAAATTTGTAGGTGAGGATATACCAGAAACAACTCCATTAACAAAATTAGTAGATTTTGTTACAGACAAATATAAAGGCACATACGATACTATAAAATCTTATAAGCCTGTTGTTTTGCAAAAAAGTAAAACTACAAAAGGCACTACACAAAGAGATACTGGTTTATTAAATGCTGATGGTCAACCTATTATAGAAAATGTACCAACATCATCTAAAACAAAAACTGTTTATTCTAGAAGTGGAAAAGAAATATTAGAAGATATAAAAAAAATAAAGTTAGATTATGCAGATGCTTGGAGAGCTGCTAGAAAAAAAGCTGACAGAGATGGACAACCTATTAATTACAAAAACATAGACAAACAAAAAACAAAATTAGACAAAGCAGAAGCAGAGCTTGATTTTATAGCTAAAAAATATGGTGATAAAAATATTATTAATAACTTGCAAGAAGCTAAACAAAGTTACGCCAGAGCATTTAATGTAGAAAGTTCTGTTAAAAAAGGCAATTTAGATGCTACTGATTTTTACAAAAAAAACACAAGAAACAAAGCCCCAGTAGATGGTGAAGGTAAAAAAATTATGGACTTTGTTGAGGAGTATGGAGATGTTGCAAAGCCTGCAAGTAAAGTAGCCCCACTATCTAAAGCAGGCATACAGCAAGGACTTCTTGAAGCCACAAAATATGGTGGTGTTGGTTATGCTACAAGTGGTTATGGTATTCCTTTTTTATTAGCAGCAGAAAAAATTATTCCTAATTTATTGTTAAGCAAAGGTTCACAAAGAGCATTAAGCTCTGGAAATTATATGCCTACAGGTAGTGGTTTACTTAAAGGTGCTTCTAGTAGAGGTGGAGTTGGAGCTGCAACATTTATTCCTAGTTTATTAGAAACTACTAAAGCTGAATATGCTCCATATTTGTACAGCGAAGACCCATCAATTCCTACTATTACTATTCGTGGTGGGGGAGCAAGATAATGAACGACATAAACCCAGTAGAGTTTGGCAAAATGAAAGAACAAATAGAGCATTTGCAAAAGACTCAAAACGAACTTAAAAAAGATATGAAGGAATTGCTTGCCCTAGCTAACCAAAGTAAGGGTGGATTTTGGATGGGTATGGCTATAGCATCCTTTATCGGGGGCATACTGTCATTGTTTATTAGAAACTGGATACAATGATGGAGTCTTTAAAAAAGTTATTTGGTAAACCTGTAGTAGTAACACTTGCTGTACTTGCAGCACTACCGATTACCCCTTTAGTATTATGTTTATTATATGGATGGACTAACTAATGTTTACAGCACTTATAGCACCAGTAACAGCATTACTAGATAAGTTTATACCTGATGCAGACACCAAGAATAAACTAGCACATGAGATAGCTACACTTACAGAAAAACAAGCACATGAGATAGCTATTGCACAAATAGCTGTAAATAAAGAAGATGCTAAAGGTTCATGGTTTCAAGCAGGATGGCGACCAGCAGTAGGCTGGGTATGTGTATCAGGATTTGCTATAAACTTTCTTATATCTCCATTACTACATCCACTAGGCATTATTATTCCACAAGCTGACACCTCTACTATGCTACCTGTACTTATGGGTATGTTAGGTTTAGGAAGTCTGCGTAGCTACGAAAAGAAAAACGGATTAACTAAATAGTGGCTAAACTAAAAGGTTTGCTAGAGCTAATAGATGAAGCTTTAAACATGGATGCGTCTTATGAAGGCGTAAGGCGTTTAGGTTTAAAAGAAGGTAATACAGCAGCAGATAGAGCAAAAGCTATGGGATTTAGTAACGATAGATATTTTCATGGAACTACAAAAGATTTTAATGAATTTAATCCAGAGTTACATTTTGCTGACAATTTCAAAACAGATTATGGTTTTAATTTACCTACTTTTTTAACTAATAGAACAGCTATATCTAATATGTTTTCTGCTGGAGATAACGCAAAAAATTTAGATGGTGGAAAAACTTTACCAGTAAAATTTAAAGGTAATATGTTTGACCCATCTAATAAAAAACATAATGAAAAATTAAAAGAACAATTAGTAAACAACAAACTTGAAGAAACATTTGGGAAAAAAACTAAAGTAAAAAATGTAAATGATTCTTTTTTATTGCTAGATGAAAATACACGAATTGCATTTAATTCTTTACCTACAGACACTACTTTTGGTAACATAGAGCATATTCCAATTCAAAAAGCAATACAAGATGCAGGCTTTGATGGTTATATTACTTTTGAACTTCCTAATAGTAGATTAAAAAATAAAACAGTTGCAGTTTATAACCCAGCAAATATTAGAAGTCAATTTGCAAAGTTTAATCCTAAAAAAGCAGGTATAGGTGCAGGCTCTATAATGTCAGCAGATTTACTTGCAGCACCATCTGGACAACCAGAATTTAGAGAAACTCCAATGGGATTTTTAGATAAAGCTAAAAAATACGCAGCAGATTCTTATGAGTACGCTGCTAACGAAGGTGGATTACTTGGTGATATTTTATATAGTGGTGGTGCTAGAGCATTAAGAAATTTAGAAAAAGGTACAACACCTATGGTTAAAACAGGAAGACTACCAGCAGTTCCTACAGGTGATGCTTTATTAGATTTAATGAGTTTACTACAAATATGACAAGGCTAACGCCACATTTTACATTAGAAGAGTTTACCTTTAGCCAAACAGCTAGTAGAAAAGGTATAGATAACACACCAGATAAAGATGCTCTAGAAAACTTACAATTTTTAGCAGAGAGGATGGAAGATGTTAGAGAATTATTGGGTACTGCAATACACATATCTTCTGGTTATCGCTGTCTTGAGCTTAACACTATACTTGGCAGCAAGCCAAGTTCTCAACACACTAAAGGTTTGGCTTGTGATTTTAAATCAAGTCGTTATGGCAATCCTAGCGACATTGTGTTTGCTATTGTTAGTTCCGATATTTATTATGACCAAATTATCTTGGAATATCATAACCCTAATAATCCAGATAGTGGGTGGGTGCATATATCTTTTTCACAGAATAACCCAAGAAAAGAAGCATTAATTATTAATAAAAATGGAACCACTATTTATTCAAAACAATGAAAGGGTTTAAACATACAATTTCAACACATGAAGGAAGTTCCTATGGACGTACAAGAAATAGCAGACCATATAATAGGTAAAACTATTGATTCTGTTGACGTTGTTTATGGGGAAAATACTTTGGTTATCTATTTAAATGATGGTTCTAATGTAGAAATGATAGTAGACAGTATATATGCTAATGTACCACAATTAGATGATTAATGCGTTTAAACACAGAAAAACGACCTCCACAATCGCTCTGTAAGCGATTTAAATACATTAGGTAAGGGGTAAGCCTACCCGTTTTAATTCATAAATATTGTTAATTTGATTTAAATATTTATTTTCTATTTCACATAAATCTGCTTTAGTATTAAAGGAGGTTCCATCAAATCTTTTTCTTTCTTCACCCTCTTTATAAAATTTACTTTTTTTAATAAATTTATCTTTATCTATCCAACCACACACAGTTAAAATATTATCTTTTTTATGATAGCTACAAAATAAATAAACATCTACATCATACTTTAATTGAGAAGCTATAAGATTATTTACATAATTAAGTTTTGGGTAACTTTTTCTACCCATTGTTTTAATATCTATTTTTTTATTATTTAAATTAATATCAACTCCACCATCAAAACCACTTGGCTTCATCATTGGCAAATCAAGAGTATCACATATTATGTTTTGTCCTAATATTCCTACCAACTGTTCTTCCATATTTCCGTCAGCATGACCTCTTGCTCCTATATTATTTTCTTGATTAAATTGTATGGAGTAATTGTATACGCTTTGTTTTAAATCAATGTTAAGCATATATCCTCCTATCTGCAATAGTTAATAAGTTATCCATAGCTAACTCTAACTTCAACTCATAATACATAGGTTTTTTACTACCCAACCATCTTGCATAGATTGCTTCTCTTTGCTCTCTAGGCAAACTATTTATAATTGCATTTATAGTTTTTGTATTTTTACTATCTGCTTCTAACACCATATCATCAAATGCTTCTGATGATTCTCCTCCACTTGTTATGCCTAATGATTTGCTAGGGTACCCAAGTTTGTGGCTATCATGTTTCATCCATTTAGACCAATCTTCCAAAAGAACCATTAGCCTATCAATTCTCATTTACTTAAACTGCCCAACATATCTGTCCAGTTTGTTTGCTTCCTAATTTGTTTAGAGGTCATTGGTGGTGGTAATTTAAAGTTACCTTTTTTTTCTAATCGTTTTAAAACTTCTATACCAACACCTGCATATTTTGCAATTCTAGCCCTACTAGCATTTGGCGTTCTTTTTATATAATCTATTGTTCTTTGTTCTATTGCAATTTCTTCTTCTGCTGTGTAATTACTTCTTTGCTTATCCATATCAATCTCCTTAACTAATATCTACAATCTTACTTACCCATCTGTTGTTTTTCTTATGCCAACCTTCTACAATCAATGTCCAGTTAGCATCCCTTAAATGTCTAATAGCATCACTATCCTCCATTTTTTTTACTCTGGCACTAATGTTGCTATAACTTGTAACCTGTATGCCAACTGTATTACCTTTACTATCTATTGCCAACAAATCAATTATGCCAAAGAGGTCTTGGCGTATCTTGGCAAATGCGTTCCATCTTTCTACAATAGAAACTAATGGGTAATCCCCACTATCCCTTAATCTTTTTAATGTTCTTTGTGTTGGGCTTATTGCCATGTTTTATCCCTTCAAATTGTTTATCGTTAGGTTTAGCCCCAAAGATTCTATCAAAATTATCAGAAAACTTTTTATCATCTGTCGGTCTACGATTACTACCCTTTCCCATTACAATCTCTCCTTAATTTACAACTGTTATGCACATCTCTGTATCTAATAGTATTAGTAGCCATGTCTATATTTTTAATAACTGTGCCTTCTGGTAAATGTATATAATCTTTCATTAAACATCTACTAGCTTTTTTGTCTGGATGATGCAATGAAACATAAAGCTCTGCTTGTAAACAATTTTGAAAATTACCTATATATTTAAAATCATCTTTTATAGGGTTAGTGCTTATTACCATTACAAAAGCATATTCAATCATAGTCATTTCTCCTGTTTAAACAACTCCTTTTGCTACAACTCTTGTGGTATGTTCATTTAATATTTGATACTTTGTGTCTTTGTTGTCTGGTGTAAATGTAATGCTATGTTTATATCCATCTACATGAAAGTAATCAATCTTTATCTCTTGGCTTTTTTCTTTTTTCTTTGTCATGCTTGCATACTCCCTTCATATTATATGTGCCTATGTCAGAGGTTAAACTACACCACCATAACTTGCCATCATGGTAACAGGCGTAATTGTCGCAAACATTACATAGGTGTGCTTTTTTTAAATCAACCTTCGTCATGCAATGAATCTTCTATCCACTCATCTTCCTTTACTTTAGCTTCTAAAACTGCTATTTCTGCTTGATGTACTTTAATCATTTGTTCAAGATACCATATAGCTTTTTTGCAGTCATCTATTTTGTCAGTAAGTTTGTCAGACTTTAACCCCTCACGACTAATATATTTTAATGCGTTGCCTTTTATATAACCATAAAATTCTTCCTTACTCATTTTGGCTTGCATATATTCTATGGTTTCAATACCTCCAGATTTGTAATGGTCTGGATTTATTTTATCTTCCATAAGTTTCTCCGTTAATACATTGTTGGTGAATTACTTTTATATATACATTAGAGTCTGGTGTTGCAGATTTAAATACATTGCCTTTTTTACTGCATATATAATTATAATCATTCTTACTATTTGCTTTGTATATATTCCACACTTGAAAACAAACAATAATAGTTATTATATACACCACAAAACCTTTTGTAATAATATTCTGTAACCATTTCATCATTATCATTACCTCTATTTAATACATTTAACTCAAAAAAAAGTTAGTCTACAAAGTACAATACATACATATCTGTTGCACCGATATTTTATCAACTAACAAGGAATTTTAATTATGTGGACAAAACCATCAGCTACTGAAATGCGTTTCGGCTTTGAAGTTACAATGTACGTAATGAACAAGTAACTTATACATTAAGCTCTTAAGTTCTCATCATAATATTTTAGACCTATTCTAAAACATTACTCTTAAGAGCCAATGTAACTCTACTTAATTAAAAAGGTATATCGTCTTTTAAATCAGCTATAGTATCGGTTGATTCATTTTTTTCTTTAGATACAGAATTACTATCATCTTGATAAAAAACTCTTGAGTTACCAAGAATAGCTCCTTGTGTACCTGATTCTCTTTCTTCTTTTGAAGTAGATTGTGTAATCATGCCATTATTATCATACTGGTCTTTTTCATCTAAATTAACAAAAGCAGTAGCATTAAGATAAGTACCCTTTTCTCCTTTTACTAATTTAGTTTTATCAATCTTACTTACATCTATATTTAATGAAATTCCTACTGTTGCCATTAGTTATTCTCCTTGATAAATTTAACTGAATCTTCAACTTCTATAACAAAGTCTTGGACATCTTTTTCTAACCTTGCAATAAGGTCATTATCTCTATCTACTCTTTTGATAAAGATTTTATAATCATCTGGAAAGTCTGGGTGATAACAAACAAAATCACACCAATCTCTACCTGTACAAGCTAACTGCCATTGCATTTGATGAATATATCTTTTAGGGATATTGCCGTTTTGCAACATCTCTGTATGTGTTATAGCCTGTGGGCATTTAATTTCTATTAACCCGTTTAAACGTACCAATCCATCAGGACTAGCACCAGACCTTGAAACTGTTGGGTGGTCAACAAAACCCTCCTCTTTAACATCTACATCTTTTAGGTAACCTTTTTTATCCATATAATAATTTCTAGCTTCATCTTCATACTCTATCCCATGTTTCATAAACTCGTTCATAAATATTTTTACAGGCTTACCTGTCAGTATTTCTGTAATTAAATGTGTTCTATACTTTCTTTTGTATTGGCTTTCACCATTCTTAACCTTTACAACCACATCATCTATCTTACTTGCAGTTACCTTGCCTAATCTTGCTTGAAACCACTCGTCTGTACGTTGTTCCATTGTTTAAACATCCTCTTTTAATATTTTGTCATATTCTTTTTGTAAATAATAAATTGCATCTTGTAAACAATCTAATTTTATTATTTTGCAATCTATATTATGATAAGTTTTTAAAAATTTAGGTCTTACTTCCTCACCTCTCATGTAGTAATTTAAGTTAATTAATTGTTCCATTATTCTTTATCCTCATTTACTTTTTTAATAAAAGGGGTACATAAATCTCTTTCAGTCTTGTTTAACGTATTAAAATACTTTCTAGCACCATCTATACCCTCTTCCTTAAATATGTTCTCTATACGCTCTAGCACATCTCCTTCAGGCAAATCTTCGCCTTGATAGATATACAAACCTAATCCATGTAATGCTATAGCTTTTGCTAAACATCTTTGCATAGCTGTATTCAAGTGCATTGAATTTGGGTTTTTAATGGCTTGGTTCTTAAAGTCTAATACAGGTAATTGTGCAGTCATCTCTTTCCCAAATGCTTTGACTGTACAAAACACCATTATACTTCCATCAGGCAATGTCATAGGTTCTGCATAAGTCCATGTTGCTGATTCATCATGTTGCAATAAAGTATCAACAGCCCAAGCCCAAGAAAGATACGTAAATTTACCTTTCTTTTCTGTATGGTCTGATACATCTACTTTTCTTATAGCTTTATATTTACTCATAATGATTCCTTATATACTTTATTAAACTTTTTAATCTCTGCAAAAATGTCAAACTCACCCCTACAGGCTTGTTGTAAGTCTTGAATACGCTTACGCTCTTCTGCTTGTTCTATCTCGGAGTATAGTTCACGGAGTTGTTCTTGTTGTTCTATGTCTTGAATGTTAGATTCAAGTGCATATTGATTTGATTTACTCATGGTATCTTCCTTCTTCTTAAAGGTTAATAAAAATGTTACTAGGTATTACTTTACTACTGTAAATTTATTTTGTCAATACTTTATTTGCTTTGTCAAAACCACTTGATTTGAATACTCTACCATCTTTGCTAGTAGCTTTATATTCAAAGTTTCCAAAAGTGCGTTTAAACTCTTTTAATACTTCGTTTATAGTCATAATGGTCGCTCCTTGTAAGTCAATGTTTTAATATCAAACCAAAAACCAAATGTACCTTCATAAGTATGGTTCCGTTGCTTTTGCACCATCATTAAAGCAGTACATTCATTCTTTCTATCCTCTGGCAAATCACCTGTTATTGCTAATTGCTCATGCTCTTTGTTACGCCATAAACATAAAATGTTATCTACCAAGTTTCTAATATGACTACTGCCTAAAATGTGTGTAGCATCTGGTAATGTGCTTTCATCTGTTTTTTTAGTATGACAAACCAAAAAAACGTGTATACCTAAATCTCTTGCTATCACACTTAATCTATTTACAAACTTTTTCTGTGCTCCATAGTCCTCTTCTGATATGCTATCTATCTTCATCAAACTATCAATCACAAACACATCACAACCTAATACTTGCTTACCATAGTGCAGACTTGCAAACAGGTCTTTATCAGTAGTAGTCCCTTGTTGGTCATAAATATATAATTTTTCTTTGTACTTGTCGCAGAAATCTTTTATGCCATCATCTGTTGGGTCGTTTAAACCTACTTGCGATAACATTCTTGAAATCTGTATGACAGGTCGCATTTCCATACTCGCTACTAATACTTTGGTATAGTTCATAACGTGTAACAAAATCTGCGATAAAATCATACTTTTACCACTACCACTACTGCCTGTGATACAAGTAGTTTCACCCTTACGAATCATAAAATCAGGGCTAGTTTTTGTCCACCCTAATGGATAGCCACTATTTTTTTCTTGTCGGTAATACTTAATCACATCATCATACATATCATCAGTAGATTTAATTTTAAAATCTTCTTTATCCTCGTAGTAGCCTTCTGATATTAACTCTTGTCTAGTTATCGTTAATTGCCCTACAACCTCGCCTACATTCATACAACCCCCTTCGGTATTAAACTTTGTACCTTACCTGTATCATTCCAACGCTCTTGATTTAAAATAGTTTCAGGTGCTGGATTAAAACCTTCTTTCCATTGTTTCGTTTTAACCATCATGCTTGTCCATTTCATAATGTCTTTAGATACTTTGTCTAATTTTTTTGCTTTCCATTTTTCTATACAACCTTTCTTATTTACTTTTCTGTTATCAGGTAATGCTAACCACCATTTATCAAAGTCATTAGCTGTGCCTTTAGACTTAATAAGTGTTGGCGTTGCTGTTATTACTATACTCTGCTCTTCTATACTCTTCTCTAGTATAGAGTTTGTATATACCTCGTCTATACCATTATCAGAATAGTCTATCCAATCCTTTAGTTTGTCTAGTATTTTTACCATTACCTTTGTTTCTTTACGCAACCTAAAAGCTATTTCTTTTGGTTCAGGTAAAATGCCTTGCGTTTCACTAGCTAGACACCAAATTTCTAGTAATGTAGCTTTTTCCTCATAAGAAAGTTCATGCCATTCCATGCTGTTTAAAAGGTCAGCACCATACAACTTAAACCATGTCATCTTTTTCTGGTACTTTGGATTCTTTGGTTTATAGTGTTGAAACTTATCCCAATTTTTAACTTTCATTATTATCCTTTTTATGTTTAAACGCTTTTATTTATAATGTCTGCAATCTCATACTGTCTTAATTTTGGTATGCGATTCTCCCTAAACCATACACTTACTGCTTGTCTTGATACGTTTAACTGCCTTGCTAAATCTGATTGATTCTCAAATTTTTCCATAACTTTTTGTAATGTCATTGTTTCCATTTCTACTCCGTAAATATTAATTGAATGTCTATTCTAATTGCTACATTACTGTATGTCAACAGAACTTTCATGTTTAACAATGTTTTCTTTTGCATTTTCTTTACAAAATTTAATTAATTCATTAACAGCATTATCATTAGGTGCAGAAAAATATGCAAAATTTAATATAGAGGATAAAACTCCTGCCATATGATTTACATTAGGCTGTTCTTTTGTTAGAACTCCTAATTTATCTATTAAATTTATTCCTAATTCATACCCTACTTGATATTCTTTTTCTAATTTTTTCATTATGCTTCCTCCTCATCATCAGCGTTACGTTCATGTCTAGGGTCATTCTCTTCTATTTCCCTACGTTCTGCTTCTATTTCGTCTTCATCTCCGAAGTAATCTCCTGATTGTTTCTCATTCATAATTCATTCTCCTCTGGTACTAATTCATAAAATCCTAGCGAATTTGCAACATCCACTTGGTTATATTTCTTATCCCAACCATAAAAACTAATATACTTTTTGCCATTATCTTCTGATTTCCATATATTAAAATCTATTGTTTTATTAGGGTGCATACCCTTAAATTCTACATCTACATCTACTGCACCCCACATATCATCAAATGGAAAAAATTCTTCATTTTTATTATTCATCTTCATTCTCCTTTTCTATTATTGGAATTTTCTTTTTATTTAGAAAACCAAAATTACTTATAAAGTATTCGTCTTTTAGCTCTAACCAATCATCAAGTGCATATACAACTCCACTCTCATAATTATTTATTGCTAATTGTATTATTTTAGTTTTCATTTACTACCTTTTTTATTGATGTAAATATATAATGACACATAAAATAATTATGTCAACCCCTTGACAAGATATATTTACGTGCTATGATTTTTTCTATGGTACTTTTTTTTATTTTTTTAAGGATTATTTTTTTATGGGAAAGTTTTTAGTAACTGAAATTTTAGTAAATGAATCAGGTAAAGAAACAAAATTACAATGGGACTATCACGATAGATACCCAACAGCAAAAGAAAAAAAAGCAACAAGAAACTATTTAAAGAATGAGAATATTAAATTAAGACTTGACAAAAAGAATTGACATGCTATAATTGTTGTTAGTAGTTATTTTATTAACCTTTAAAAAGAAGGAACACATTATGAAATACACAAACGAACAAAAATTGCCAATATCATTTGCACCAGAAGCACCTGTAACTATGGTGTGGCAAGTTATGAAACTAACAGGAAAATCTTTTAAGGAAGCATTTAAAACCTTTGAAAAACATATTGTCCTGACAAAAAAAGATGGGACTAAATTAAGTTTTGAGGAAAAGTATCAATATATTTTAAATATGGAAAAGAAATTAAATGCTTGGCGTGATGACCCAAATGGACCTAAAACATTTGGCGAAACATTAAAAAAATAAAAAGGATATTAAAATGTATTATGAAAAAGAAAACGCATTACCAAACTCAAATATGTTAGAGAAATATCAAGATGTATGTGAAATGCTTGGTATGGATAGTGATTGTTCACATAAAGAATTAATAGAGCAATTAGAATGGTATATAAATAAATAAAAGGAGCGTGTAAACATGAAAACAAAAAAAAGCTATAATCAAATATGTGTATGGTTAGGCGTAGTAGTTAAAAATGCCAACGAGCCAATAACAGAAAAAGAATTTGAAAAACTAATGTTGGATATGGGGTATCAAGTAAATTACATTGATGAATATAAAACTTTGCCAGACCATACAGGTGAAGGTGGGCGTAATGATGTAATTTTTTCATTACATAAAAATGATGTAAATAAAATGGTGATGGACAGGTTCACAAAGTTTGGGGGTGAAATTAAATGGTATGAGGATTATGTTGACAATTATCGCAGACAAATTCCAAGTGATAATTTAATTAAAAATTGTAATTGGCACAATGTATAATTTATAATTATTTTTTTATTTTTTTATTTTTTTTATGGCAAATTTTTTTATTCATTTTCTTTGCCATAATTAAAAATTATTAGTTTTTTTATTCCTTTTAAGTTAGCTAATAATTTTATTAGGGAGTTTAAACGCTCCCTATTTTTTTGGTTTAAATAAACTGTTTAAACATAGTTTTATTTATTTATATAATATTGTAAATAATACTTGACAAGATAATAAGAACATATATAATTTTAATTGTAAGTTTAATTAATTTTAAAAGGGGTTATAAAATGCGACAGTATCCAATATGGAATAAAATACAAGCGTGTATATATAAAAGTGCAAAGTCTTACGGAGTAAAAGAAGACGGACAGAATGAAATATTAATAGGCACAAGTAGTAGCAATTCGCATAGTTTTGTTAAAACTAGAGTAACTCATAAAAAACATGATGATGGGACGAGAACATATCATTTTTATATTGATGACATATTAATCAAAAAAGCTACTTTAAAAGGCAATGATTTAAATATGACAGAATCTAAAATAAAAGCATTAAATTAATTTTTATTTTTTTGTTTAAACAATACATAAAAGGGGTTAATAATGTATAAATCACTAGCAAAAAGAAAATATGCTATTAATGATTGGTGTGTTTTATTTAGTTTATATAGACCTGAAGAGAATACTTGCGAAAGGTTTAAATATCATGCACCGATTAAAATGCAGAATGAAATAAGAAAACAATTAAATAAAGAATTATATTTATATCGTAAAAGGCATAATTCTAAAAGTGTTTATTATGCAAATACTAGGCATATTCAAGATAAATATTTAAAAATATTAAATGATTTTAAAATGGGTAAAGAATATACTTTTAAATATTGGTAGCATAAATATAAGTTGACATTAATTATTATTTATGTTTTAATGTACTTGTAACATTTTTTAATTTAAAAGGAATCTTAAAAATGAAAATTATTAAAACAACACTTTTAAAAAACTATTTTTTAATTGGTGCAAGTGGACAAAAGTTGTGGCAGTTTCCTGTTATGAAGTCATTTGCTTATGACTCAAGCCAAGAGCCTAAAAAGCTAACAGCTAACTATAAAGGGCGTTGTGATGATACCCTTTTTCTTATGAGATAGTTTTTTATTTTATATAAGCCCCGTATTTTTTACGGGGTTTTTTTTCGTTTTATTTTTCTGTTTAAACAATCTTATTTTATTTTTTTATTTTAATTATTTTTTTATTTTTATTTTATTTTTTTTCTGTTTAAACGCTGTGGATACATTGTGGATAACTTTTACAGACTTATCCACAGGTGCTTAAAAATTAATCAGTTGTTAAAAATCATAATAACCCTATAAATTACTCAAGTATTATGTCTAAAATTTAAGCATTAATCAAAAAAGCTCATTAAGGTATCTACAGAGCTTGTCAATCAATCTTTACACTTTATGATAGGATAGCATTAGAGGTTGACAAAAAAGCTCATACGGGGCTATTCTGCAAGCCGTCTTGAAAGCCTTATATAGCAAGGGATTCAAAGCATTGAAAAAATAAGCATGTTTAAACCATAAAATAGTTGACAAGATTAATTGACGGTGTAAAATACTTTACAACAGCAAGGCAATACCATTTGGGGCTGTTGTAAAAAAACAACATTAAAAGGATAACAAAAAATGAAAACAATAAATGATACTTTGGCGAATGGTTATAGAATTGTAGCAATTCATAGAAGCACAACAGGTGAAGGGGTTGTATTGGCAGAGGATGGAAAACAATTTGCAACATGGTTATTTAATTGCAACCCTGTTAAATTTGACAACCTTGATGAGGATACAGATTTTACCTATGCAGGAAAATATTTCATGGAATCTAACGAAATTGCAAATGATGTAGTTGGGGAAGCAATGCAAAATTATATAGAAAGAATTTCAAGGGAGTTAAAATAATGAAAAATATAAATAGAGAAACGTGGTTGAATTTCATGATTGATAAAGCCGTTCCATTGTTTGATGAAAACGGCTTTAAGATTTCAGATATTAGAAATAAATTAAAGGTTTCATGTTCTATGATGGTTGGGCAACGTAAATCATCAAAATTTAAAGCGATTGGGCAACATTTGCCACCGAATTGGAGTGCTAACAAAAATCATGAAATGTTAATAAGTCCAACATTAATTGATAGTGTTCAGGTGGTTGGCGTTCTAATCCATGAAATGGTTCATGCCATTCAATCATATATGTATCATGATAAGAAAGGCAATTTAAATGTTAAACCACATGGAAAAGAATTTAGAAAAATAGCTCTTGCTGTTGGTTTACAAGGTAAAATGACAGCAACCACAGAAAGCCCTGAACTAAAAGTTAAAATTGAAAAATGGATAAAAGAGATTGGTTCTGAATATCCACATGATAAAATTAATTTTGATGATAGGAAAAAGCAATCCACTAGAATGTTAAAGGTTGAATGTTCTGCCTTACATTGTAATAATCATTTCAGAACCTCAAGAGCTAAAATATTAAGTTATGCCAATAATATCTGTAATGCATGTGGGGGTTCTACTATGTACTGTATTGATGAGCCGTTAATGGTTTCAGCTATAGAAAAAACTGGAATCATACATTACGAATAAATTAATATAAATTAATTGAGCCCCTTTTTAGGGGCTTTTTTAATGCCTTGAAAATAAAGCCTTTCTATAGTATAATTTACCCTATTAAATCAAGCGTTCTAACAATCAATCTAATTTGACATATCTACAAGGCTCATCATGAGCTTTTTATTTGCATTTAATACCTATTATCCATATGAATTTAAAAAGGCTTAAAACGCCTTAAATCAATAGGTTAGGTATTTAAGCGTAAATATAACGGGCTAAAAGGTTTAATAGGCTCATAAAGGTATCTGTAAGGCTCATTATAAAGACTTTAAACATTCTTTGACCTTACCCCTTACAGCAAAATATAATGGCTTAAACGGGCTTAAAACAAGCCCAATGTTATCAACAGGTTTATGCACAGCATAAAAACAATTTATGAAAAGACGTTTAAACATATGAATAATAAACATAATAAAATCAATGAGTTAGAAGCAACAGAAAGTTATCCACAAGGTGATAAGCAGGAGTTATCCACAGACAAGGAAACCCAACCCCTTGATATAACTGCATCACAGGACGATTGCTTAAAAAATGAGCAGAAGTTATCCACAGGTAGAAAAAGGGGAAGACCCCGACACCAAATTTTAGCGACTACCCGAAATGAGGTTTATGAATTATCTAAAGTAGGTACTAGGTATGAAGATATAGCCCTTGTGCTTGGAATGTCCCATGATACGCTCACAAAATATTATAAAGATGAGTTAGAGAAAGGTCGCATAGAAGCTAACGCAGTTATTGCTGGTACATTATATGAGAAAGCTAAACAAGGTGATACTGCATCTATGATGTTTTGGTTAAAGACTCGTGCTCAATGGTCAGAAAAAAATACTACAGAATTAACTGGAGAAGGGGGTGCCCCTATAAACATAAAAGTAGTTACTGGAATAGATTAATAAACGCCAGTACCTAAATTTTATTTTTTTACTATATACTCTTCTCTACTCTTCTCTTCTCTATGGTATACGTTGTATATACCATGTATATACCAAGTATATTTAAGGAAAACATACTATGAATTATGATATGAATAAACTAAACCAACTATTAAGCATGATGCAGAACCCAAACATTATGCGTGCTGACAATAATATGAATCCAATGACTGAATTAGCAAATATCCAAAACATGAGAGCTAATAATCCGACTGGTGCTTTTGGAAATGTGTCAGACCGAGAAATGAGAATGTTAACATCTGGTATAAATAATTCAGTTGGACAATTAACTAATGAAGAACAATTAATGATGGATGATGCAAGAAGAAGAATGGATTTAGAAGAAAGATTTAAAATGTATGATGAACGATACTCTCCAGATACTATTCAGTATTTAGAAGAAAGCCAAAGAAAAATGTTAGAAGATAGAGAACCAAAAGAAAATTTATTAAATAAGTTTTTAAATTTATTACCATAATATGAATATAAAAGAAAAAAAAATTAAAAAAGTTATGACAGAATTTAAAAATGGTCAATTAAAATCATCTTCTGGTAAAAAAGTTACAAATAAAAAACAAGCTATTGCTATTGCATATGCTCAATCTAACAAAAAACCTATGGGGTAAATTATGTGGTCATGGCATTTTTTTATGGGATTACAATTTGGTTTTGAGTTCTATGAAGCTGAAAAAATAGATGACAGTAAGAACAAAACCAACTATAGTTACTTTATTATTGATGTAGGGTGTTTGCGAATACAAAAATGCGAACAAATTTTTAATGTCTGATAAGGAAAAAGAAAATGGGAGCAGGGTACAAAAACAATCCAATGAAAAAAGCAGTAAAGAAAAAGAAAACCAAGAAAAAAAACAAAAAGAAATAGATAAAGAATTAGAAGTATTGAGAAGA
>WLWF01001333.1_pt1 | contig 20545 bp, 9 predicted proteins | sample 6718331 | NCBI WGS metagenome assembly WLWF01 (sample SAMN12718692, study PRJNA515312) | sponge metagenome | isolation source: marine sponge | host: Mycale hentscheli | place: New Zealand: South Island, Marlborough, Capsize Point | collected 2003-05-01
AATAGATAATATAAAGTGCAGGCAGTGTCTGCACTTTTTTTATGCTTTAGAAAATCTAAAATATAATATTTATAAACAAATGGCTGACGGTAAGACTATAAATATAAACTTCCCCTTTCAAGATAGTGGTAAAGGGTATTATTTAGATATGACTGAAACATCTAGAGATGCAGTTAGGTCTGATTTATTACACCTTTTATTAACAAATAAGGGTGAGAGGTTATATCTACCAGATTTTGGTAGTGATTTAAAGAAATATATCTTTGAACCAAATGATAAAATAACGCATGATGAAATCAAAGATAATTTAAATCAAAATATAAAATCATATTTACCAAATTTACAAATAAATGAGGTAAAATTTGAGAATTTAGATATAGAAGAATCTATTAAGGTGATTTTATCTTTTACAATAACAGAAGGGGTATTTAATACCCAAGACACAGTAGAAATAACATTCTAATATGAGTAGAAAAACTTATGAAAATTAGAATCTATGTTTACATTATACGAATTAGTTTTTAATATCCCAAATAAATTTATCTGTTCCACAATCAAAAATCCTATAAAAACCATTTATTTTCATATTATCTACCGCAGAAAGTGATGGGTTAGTTAAAAGACCTAAACTTTTTAATTTGTGTTTTTGGTATTTATATCTCGTTTCTCTTTTTTTATTAATTAAATAAAAATAATTTGGTTTACTTGTATTTTCTAATTTAAAATTTAGTTTATTATAAAGGTTACCTATTGACCATCTTTTATCTGAATAACTTATAACTTTTTTAGGTTTATATGTTTTTAAAAAATAGTTAAATATTTTTGATGCTCCACCTATAATAGTTGTATTTAATTTATTACAGAATCTTAATATTTCGTATTCACCTTCTTCCCCTTTTGACTTTAATATATTTCTAGTTTTACCTAATGTCATAATTGACACTAAATTATTATCATAAAATAACCCAATTTTAATAGAAGAATTGACATAACCTTGAATATGGTTTTCATTTATAAAATTTCTTGCAACATTACTATCAACCTCTTTAATGACACACTTTCTACCATATATTTTTTTTGGTGTTAGATTAAGTATATTAATAATTCGCGATTTCACAATTTCTTTTTTATGTAACCACTCATCCTCAAATATGTGGATTAACCTTACATTTTTTTCTAAACACTTATTAGATTTATTTAGATGGTATTCATTATCTACATACTCTTCAGAGTGCCAATATAATCCATTATATTCTATTGCGATATTATAGTCAGGTAAGTATATATCTAATTCTTTATCACCTAATACACTTCTATCATTAGGGATACATTTAACTCCCATAGATTCTATAAAGGTTAAAATATTTTTTTCTTCTATTGAAATTGATGTTGTACAAAACTTACAACCTAAACCTCTTAAATGGTAGTTTGGTGTGACCTTAATATTACCATGCGTTGGGCAAATAATGTCTACTTCTTCATGTATGGTTTTATATGTAGTATTTTTATAATCATATTTATCACCATGAATTTTTTTTGATTTTTCGATAAAAGATTCAGTGTCTTTAACCCACCCTAAACATTTTGGACAACCTTGACTTTTAGATAAATGGTTATTAGGAATTTGCTCAAATTCACCATGTTCTGGACATATTATAGTTACTGGTTCTCTACTTGATTTATATACTACTTTAGAATAATCGTATTTATTATCATGAATTTTTTTTGATTTTTCGATAAAAAGTTTTGTATCCATTTTAGCAGTACCGCCACAATATTTACATCCCTTTCCTTTTAAATGGTTACTTGGTAGTTGTTCAAATTCACCATGTTTCGGACAAATAATAGTAATTGGTGTGATGGTGTTGACGTATTCTACTTTAGAATAATCGTATTTATTATCATGAATGTGGTTAAATTCTTTTAGTAAGATATCTAATGGTTTTTTTTGGTTATGAGTTTGTTTTTCCTGACTACATTTAGGGCAACCTTGTTTTCTATTTATTAAATGTACTGGTTTTTTAAAGAAAACACCATGAACAGGGCAAATAACTTTTAATGGTGTGTTGTTTGTAATGTAAATAGATTCACTAAAATCATATTTATCACCATGTATTTTTTTTACCTCACTTATAAATTCTTTTTGTGTCTTTTTTCTCATAATACCTATGGTTGTTTCATTATAATTATAATATAATTATTAAAAAAAACAAATTTTTATTATAATGATATTTATTATTATAAAGTAATACTATGTCAAGAAAAATAGATTATAACGCTAGGAACTTCGCACAGGTAAGGAGTGAATTAGTAGGTTTTGTAAAACAATATTATCCAGATGTATATTCTGATTTTAATGATGCATCGGTTGGTATGATGTTATTAGAATTAAATGCTGCGGTTGGAGATATGTTATCTTTCCATACTGATAGGACATTTAATGAAACCCAAATCAGTTATATGCAAGAGAAATCCTCTTTATTAGAGCTTGCAAGAACATTCGGATTAAATATACCAGGAAATAGACCTAGTATTACTATTGTTGATTGGACAGTAACCATACCTAAAGCTGATGGACAAACTTTTGATGTTTCATATGCACCTATTATCACTAAGGGTTCACAAGCCATTGGTGCTGGTAAGGTATTTGAGTTAGTAGAGGATTGTGATTTTTCATCTCCTTTCACTACAGGAGGTATTCCTAATAGAATATATCAACCAAATATCAATACTGAGGGTCTAATTGAAAGTTATACAATAACAAAAAGAGAAATATGTATAAATGGTTTTACTAAAACATTCAAAAGAGTAATTAATAGAGAAGATTATAAACCATTTTTAGAAATTATATTACCGGAAACAAATGTATTATCTATTGAAAACATTTTACAGGTAGAAGGGACAAATATTACAACAACACCATCAAATGATGAATTTGCAGTATTTGATAATAACTTTTTTGAAGTGGAAGCATTGGCACAATCACAGATGTTTGTTGAAGATGAAAATGTTTTATCAGATAATACTGGTATTAAACCTGGAAAATGGGAAAATGTATCAAAAAGATTTATTAAAGAGTTTACGGACAATGGATTCTGTAAGATTATATTAGGTGGTGGAGATCAAGACACTTCATCATTAAATGATTTTGTTGGATGTCAAGGCCAAGTTGATAGAATTGGTAATTTTATTAATAATTTATCTTTGGGTGAAATACCTAGTGCTGGAACAACACTATTTGTTAAATATAGAGTTGGTGGTGGTAAAGATAGTAACTTAGGATCCAACGCAATTAATGGGTTAGGAACAATTAATATGATTGTAAATGGAGATTTACAATCCAGAAACAAAGCAGTTAGAGATAGTCTAATAGTAAATAACCCAATTCCTGCAATTGGTGGTAAAGGATCACCATCTGTAGAAGAATTGAGAAACTTAATTAAATATAATTTCGCCTCTCAAAACAGAGCTGTTACCATTAAGGATTATAAAAGTAGAATTGACTTAATGCCGGGTAAGTTTGGTGTACCATTTAGATGTGGTGTATGGGAAGAGAGAAATAAGATTATGGTTTCTGTATTATCATTAGATAGTAATTCTAAATTGTCTAATACATCTACAACAACAATAAAACAAAACATTTCAGAATACCTTTCTGATTATAGAATGTTGAATGATTATATTGATATAGGTGATGGTAAAGTTATTAATTTAGGATTTGAAGTAGATTTATTTGTTGAAAAAGGATCCTCTAAATCTGAAGTTGTTGGTGGTGTTTCTAATGTAATAAAAGAATATATGGATATTAATAAGTGGGATATGGGTGATAACATCTATCTATCTCAACTAATTGAAAATATCAATAATGTTGGACAAGTTCTTAATGTTATTGATTTAAGGGTTTACAATAAAGTAGGTGGTGAGAAGTATTCAGTTAATGAAATTGCTCAACCATACTTAGATGATGACACAAAACAAATAGATTTATTAGGGTTATACACACTATTTGGTGAATCTAACTCTATGTTTGAAGTTAAGTTCCCAAATAAAGATATTAAGATAAGAATTAAAACAACTTAATATTTAGTTTTTTATAAAAGTAAATTAGTTTTAGTATAAAAATATATTGTTATGGGTTGTAGTACATGTAAGTCAAAAAGAAATCAAAAGAAAGATGCTCAAAAAGTAAAAGATGTTACATTTGAAAATGTTGATAAAAGTGTTAAAGATAAAACACCTAAAAATAACATTGGAGATAATATAATGTCAGGTTTGGGTGACATAGCACCACAAAATTTCTTTCTAAAGTTAATAACTTTTGCAGCAATTCTTGTTGCATTACCTTTATTAACAGTTTATTTAATTTTTTATGTGTTTGGTATGTTCTTCTTTCCTAAATCTGCTAATAAAGGAATATCATTTAAAGGGTTAATTAATGTTGTAGCTTACCCATATGTTAAATGGAAGACATTTAGACAAAATTTAAGAGAGAAATCAAAAAGAAGAGAATTTGATAAAAACAGAGGGTACACTGAAGATAGTGATTTAACAGATATTGATGTTTTTGTTAATAATGAAGAAAAAAAATACACAGGTGAAGAGGAATTAGTGGGTGTAGAATTATTAGAAACAGCTAATAAAGATAACGACAATGTATAAAGATAATTTATGTCTAATAAGTCAATTAGAATAAGGACAAAACCAGGTGGTGATGACAATTATATAAGAGTAAATTTAAATCAAGACTTTAACCAATTAAAAATATTGAGTTTAAGTATTGATCAAGAAGACTTATATAGAAGTTTTAATGCTAATTATGGTGTTGTAGCTGGTAGAATAGACATAAATAATGGTTTTGGTTTAAAAAATGCTAAAGTATCTATATTCATACCTTTAAGTGCTGAAGATCAATCAAATGAATTAATATCACAATTATATCCCTATAAAAGTTTAGAGGATTTAAATAGTGATGGTGTTAGGTATAATTTATTACCTAAAAAAAAACAAAGCATTAACCACACACCAACAGGAACATTTCCAGATAAAAGACAAATACTTGATAACCCAACAATGGTTGAGGTTTATGATAAGTATTATAAGTTTACAACCACAACAAATGAGTCTGGAGATTATATGTTTTTTGGTGTGCCTATAGGTTCACAACAAATCTTCATTGATGTAGATGTTAGTGATATTGGATTTTTATCTGCAAGACCTTATGATTTAATGTCACAAGGGATACCAGAAGAAAAGTTTGAAAGTAAGTTTAAGTTTAAAAGTAGTGATAAATTAGATGAGTTACCTCAGATAATATCCACATCATCATCTGTTGATGTATTACCATTTTGGGCTGATAATTTAAGTCAAGGTACTCAGTTTGGTATCACTAGATTTGATTATAGTGTTACAGAGTATACATTAACACCCACTGCAATTTTTATGGGTAGTATGTTTTCAGACAATGAAAATGATGCTTTAAGTAAGAATTGTAGACCTAGAAAGAAAATGGGTCAGATGAATGATTTAATCACTGGTGCAGGTAAGATTGAAGCGATTACTCGTACACAAGATGGTGATATTGTTTTAAGTCAAGATATACCAGATGATGCTGTTGATGAGAATGGTAACTGGGCAATACAATTACCAATGACAATGAGAAAATTGATCACTGATGAGTTTGGGGGGTTAGTCCCTAGTCCAGATAATAAGAAGGGTGTTGCATCAGAATCGGATTATAGGTTTAGAATATCTATGGAACCGAACAAAAATGATAGAAGTAAAAGAACCAGAGCTAAAATGTTGGTTCCTAATATGACTGGTAACTATAAGTTTGGTGAATTTAGTAAAACTGATTTATTAAACGCAGAAGCAGCTAATGAACCAATATTTAAGGTAAATGAACAACTGAGTTATGAAACAGAAGAAGATAACGCACCACTAAAACAATATAACTATTTAGAGGACTTTTTTACCTTTAGATGGAAGAAAGTATATACTGTTAGACAATACATCCCTAGACATCAGCCCAATAAAAATGATAGAAATAAAAACTTCATTGGGTTTAAGAATATATCTGATGGTATTGGTGTTAATAAAATACCATTTAACAGGTTATTTACCAAAGTAAATCCAATATACAGTATTCTATGTTTTATTCTAACATTATTCGCTATTATTGTTGGTGAAATAAATTGGATTATACAAATATTAAATAATTTAATTAGTAATATATGTGAGATACCAATAAGAATACCTTGTTTAACCATTGAAGCAACCAGTACAGGTAAAAGAATGAAAAGGAAATATAAAGAAAGAAGGTATAATGGGGCTGAATGGGTAGATAATGGAGGAAATATCGAAAGTGTAACATATGCAGATACTAATGAATCTGCCGATGGAAGTACAGTTGGGTTAGAACCTACTTCTGATGACAATTCAATTTGTTGGGTTAACGATAGTGGTAAAAATCCTTCAGATGGTAGAATGAAAAAACTTGGATGGGAGGTGAAATTTCCAAATCCGGGACCTAGATTACCAACAGGTTATAACATAACTGCTTATAACAATGGTAGATATTACTACAAAACAAAAGATTGTAGAACTACGCCAGAAACGGAGGGGTGTGTAAGAATATATGATTGGGCCGATGGGTCTAATGATGGTCAAGGAACTGGGCCTAGTGGAGATATACCTAATAAATCAAACCGATTTATAATTGAAAATTGTGATTTAGATTGTGAAAAACCTGATTGTGATCCTAAACCATCTGGTTTCGCAGTTACAGTTCCTGGACTTAATGGTAATATTTGTCTTAAAACATATGTCCAAACAATAAGAATATGTCCTGTTAAAGGGTTATGTAATAGTTGTTCCAATGATGAGTCATATTGTGGTGACAATCCTCTTGATTGTGATGTTCCAGATTATGCAGAAGAATTTAGGTATAGATGGGAAAGACCAGATAAAACTGAACAAGGTAAATGTTTAGATAGAGCGGTATTCACAACCCCTAGTACAATAACTGCAGAGTCAGAGTGTTATGATCAAGGACTATCCACAGGTAAAACTTATTTTGCAAAAGATAAAAGTCAAAGAGGTAAAACATTCACTGGTTGTGATGTATTTGAAGAAGTACTTGAAGAAGTACTTGGAGAAGAAAATGAATCCCCTTCACCAGAACAAATTGAGGCTGCAATTTCAGCTGCAAATGTTAAGGCTTCTGAAGACGCACTTGCGGATTTAGATGCTGAAGAAATAAAAGTTTTTGAGTGTGACACTAGTGAAGATGGTTGTAATTGTAAAAGAGGTGGTGATTCTAAATCTGTAACAATAGGATGTTTAAGGGCATTAGGGTATAGTAAAGATCAAGATTATGGTGATAAACCTATTAATCTTAGGGGTGATGAAAAATGTGCAGTAAATGGTGGTGCAGGGAAAGGAATAAACCAATATTGTTGTAATGGGTGTGATGATTGTAAGGAAAATGGTTCTGACATTGATGAATTTGGGGTTAAACTATGTAAAAAAGAATGTCAAAAGGATTGTTTAGCAACATGTTGTGAAAAAATACCTTTAATTAAACTTAGTTGTCCTGAAGAAGGTAATCCACCAATAAAACCACAAAGTAGGGCTGTAGGTAGATGTGCTGGAGATGTAATAAAAAGGTGTGAAAATTGTAATGGGGTATCTTACTCACCAATATCTAATTGGGTTGCTTGTAGGTTAGAATCTGTTGCAACATTTTTTGGTATGTTAGATTTTGAGTTTTATAATGATTGGATGAACGGGTCTTTATATTACCCACTAATTAAAAGGAATCTTAAAATTAAAAGAGCTAAAAAAGCAGCCAAAGGTAAATCATTAAGAAGGGGGCAAGGTCAAATACAAAAAGATGTGTTCTGTGATTATGATTGTGATGGTGGAAAAGGTGAACCTGATTATCAATTCCCTGATGAGGTAAAATTGTATTCTGTTAAGTTAAGAGGAGGAGGAGTACAAGATCTAATCTTATCAGGTGAAACTGGAAGTTGTAAAGCTACCTTACCTAGAAGAATTAGTGCTAAACAATGGTATGACACTGTTGATAAAGTTTATAGGACTATTAGGTTTAGGGGTAATTATGTTGATGACATAACAAAAGGATGTTCATTTACATTAAGTGAGTATTGTGATTCTGTGTCTGATACTACAGGTGAATGTCCTGCAGGTGTGACAACTGATGATGGTGTAGAAATATCTAACACAGGTAAATATATTAAAGTTAAAGAAAAAATAGTGGCTGGACCATACGGAAAACCTAAATACCTCCAAATAGGTGCAGGTAGTGATGGTGATGGAAAAAGAATTAGTATATGGGAAAATGTAGGTGGAGCTGGTCGACATAAAAATAAGTGTAAAAAGAATTATTTCATTGAAAGAGAAGAATATACTAAAACAGATTTAAGTGATTGTAGGACACTATCTGGGTTAGGTCTATCTGGAGATACTGGTATTGGTGGTGAAATTGATAGTGATCCGGGAGATTCTGAAACTTCATGTATATTGGCTTGTGCAGGACAAGGAACTGCAGCTTGTAATAAGAATACTAATGAATGTGATTGTGATAAAGGTGGTTATAATGAAGATCCTAACTATAGAGGTATTGTAAAATGGGAAGAAGATGAATTATATTATGTCTCAATAAAAGATGAGAGAGACAGTGAAGAAGATAAAAGTGAAGATGAGGGTGGTTCCGCAACAGGATTTGGTGGCGAAGGTAATTTCGATGCAATACACTATAAGAAAAATATGTTCTTCCCAACCAACATAACAGAATTAGGTAGTTCAGTTTTTTGTGATATTGATGAAGCACCATTTATAATAGATGATTTAGAACCAACTACATATAAAGTTAGTGAAGAGGAATTAAAAGTTACAAAGAACATCCCAACCAATATTACTGCAAATTGGGCATTAAAAGAAAAAGAAGGGAATATCAATCTAAGGTCATATGTTGATTTTGGTTGTACAGGTGTAAAATGTATGAATGTTAGATCATCAGTTGTACAATCACAGGTAGGTACAGAATTATTTGATACAAATGATACTGGATTAGAATGTGGTTCATGTAAATCTTATGTTGATGTTGATACAGACATTAGGCAATATTTCTGTCAAAGGTTTAGTACATTTGTACCAAGCATAAGTGATGATGGTGACACAATTACTGATATGAAAGTTAATTATATGAGACCTGGTGGTTCACAAGGTGAAAACTATTATGAACCATATAATGATATTACTGGTAGATGTGATAGTTTTGAAGGTCAAACCGCTATTATAGATGGTGGTACAACTAATTCTGATGTTATTACAATTGATAATGAGGTAAATGACGATGAACCAATTACACCGGGTGATAAGTGTGGTTATTTAACTAATTTAGATTTTACGGGTGTTAAGTATTTTTACGCAATGGATTTAACAGAAGAACATACTAAAATGGGTCTAAAAAGTTTCCCTTTTGAAGGATCTAAATTAGGTTCAGATTATACTGAAAGTATAGATATTGCAGAAAACCCAATATTAGTAAATGATGATGATGGTATATCATTGTTTAGTACTCAAACACCTTATTTCTTTTACTTTGGTTTAGTTCCTGGTAAAACGGCATTGAATAAAGTGGTTGGTAAGTTTTTTGCGGATAAGATTAATGCAGAAACTTTAAATGGTAATGGTGTAAATAGTTAATAGGGTATGGATAGTAGAACAAAAATATTATTGAGTGGAGAGAAATCAGCGTTGGCAACCAACAAAAACTCTCAGATGGATATTAATATAATATCTAAAAATAGACCCGTATCTGAAAATGGATTAATTGAAAGAATATCTCAAGATACTCAATTTGAGTTAGAAAGAAGTGAGAGTAGTATATATAGATTTTATGGTAATATTAAATCATTAGTTAGTAATGTGTTATTTAATGATAATCTAAAGATTTATCAAAGGAATGAAGAAGATGATGATGGAAATATGATAGTAGATGGAGAAGGAAATCCTGTAAAAATAACAAATAGTGAAAAAACTGATGCTAATCAAGTTATTGAAAAAGATGGTTGGTTTGGTTATTTTGATGATGACGCAGAAACTGCGCAGGAATATGTTAGAGATGCTAATAATTACAATGATAATAAAAGTAGTTTATGTGAGTTGATACATTTTAGTCCTGGACCTAACAGATTAAATTTTGATGATTCAGATGGAGAACAAAATTATGTATTAAAAATAACATACCCATATGAAACACAAGATGATATTCAATTAGTTAATGGGGCTGATGTTTTTTTAAAAGATGGTATAAATATTATAGGTGTAGAGGAAAGGGTAATGAATGAAAGAAGTTATTCTTCTTTTAGATGTGTTATAAATCATGGATTAAAAAAAGGTGATATTGTGACATTATATAAAACGGGTACTTTATCTGATCAACAATATCAGGTGGTGGAATTAGGTGATCAAACAAATAACCAAAGAGATAGGTATTTTGTTTTGGATATACCAGTAAATGAAACATCAAGTCAAATAGATAAAAAAACATTTTTTTTATATGAAAAAACTTCCACATTTAAAAGAACTAAAGATGATGTACCTTCTGAGTATTATGTAAGAAAATTTAAATCAATAACTACTGGTTTTAGAGATTATGATTTATTTCCAGCGTCTTTTGCGGAGAGTTATTTTGGTGATGAAGAAGTTGCCTATAACTTCACAACTGATATAGATGTTAGTGATTTAAAAGATAATTTAGGTAGACCATTATCTGAATTATTCCTAACTATTGTTAAAGTAGATACGGACACTAGTGATGATTTTAAGGATACGTATTGGAAAGGGCTATCTCAAAATAATAGTATTCCACTAAGTTTAAGAAATAGGTTTTGGACACATATACAAGGTGGGTTTTTAACTGAAAATGATACATCAGTAAATTATAATGTTAGATCTATTAGTGCAGATGGGTATGAACAAACACATTTTGGTAGTGTTGATAATGGTATAGATGAAAGTGATGAAGATTTTGTGGGTGATATATCTGAATACAACTCAGTTGAGTTAACTGAAAGGATATTAGAACCAGTATATCACAGAATAAACACAGTTTACAGAGAATATAGAAAAGATATATTAAATTTATCATCAACTGATGGAGAATACGAAGTAGATGATTTAAGAGAGGGTTATATTTATAGACCTCATTATAGAATTAAAATTAGAGAATTTTCTACTTATATAGAAACAGGTGATGAAAGTCGGGTAATAGGTATACCTGATTATGCAACATTTGATTATCAATATACTAGACCAAATGGAGATAATGAAAATGTATATAGGTGGAGAGATTTATTAGATGTTGGGTTTTATGATGAAACAGGTAGAGGGTTAGATTACCCATTTAATAGTGGGGCACATTATATGTATTTAGATATGAGATTCTTTTTACAAAGACAAGATCCACCTTTTACTGTGTATGAAAATGAAATTGACTTAACTTTAAATCAAGATGAAGTGTTATTTGAATATTTAGTAAAGTCACCAAACTATATTGGTTTTAGATTTTCAGGTGATACAGTAAATTTACCAGATGAAGATATAATAAATATTGATAATGAAGGTATAGCTTCAGTTACTGTAACAGTTTCTGAGGATGTTGGTAATTATCCTTTAGGTGATAGAGTAATAAACAGTGAGAAATTATATATATCAAATATAGAAACAATAAAATTAAATGATGTTTGTTAATAGAAGAAAAATAAGGTTAGATACTTTAACTACTGCGACAACAATAGATATACCAATAACTATTGATGCCATACCATCGGATAATACTGATTTGGTTAAAACTAGATTTGTAGATGAAGAGGTAGAAAAGGCAATTAACCCTATTATTGATTATAAGAAGGTTAGATTTAAACCAGCAACTGTTAAAAATGGTGTTTGGACAATTGTACCTGAAATAAAAATTAAATTAGAGTTTTTTAATAAAGATGAAAAACCTAAATATAGTGGTTTTTATAGTTCTTTAGGTTTTACAAATGATGATTTGTTTCGTAGGTTTAATAGAGTTATGAAAAGTTTTTTAACACTTAATTATTATAAATCAACAAACCCTAGTGACAATTTACTACTAACAGAATCTAACATTTTTACACAAATAGGTGATGATCAGAAGGATATATATGGTAATGTATTAAAAAATAATGAATGTCCGATTAGTTTTGAATTGGGTGACCCAACACTTAAACCAGAAATGGTACATGAAGGGATTCATATCTATTGGTATGAAGAATTGGTTAAAACATCACCTGATAATGAATATGTGTTTTATTTAAGTCCGACATATCAAAATGCAGATAATGGAGAAGTTTCAGTTATGACACCAGTTAAAACTATATTAAATAGTGAAAATAAAGCAATTATTAATACAAGAGAATTAGGTGGAGAAAATGGTACACAATATATTAAAGTAACATTAAAATATGATAGTAATAGTGGAGACTTTATGTATACTATTGATTCACTAAATGACAGACAATTAATTAATGATGGTGGTGGAATAGATTGGAATAATGATGAATTAAACCATATACCTACATTAACATTATATCAATTACAACCAACAGTAAAATCTAATTAATTATGGAGTATATAAAAAGAAAAAGATTATTAGAGAATTACACATTAAGGGGTAATAGTGGTAACTATGGTGAGATTTTAAATATAAAAACTGACAGTTTAGGAAACCCAATAACAAATGATTTAGGTGATGAAGTAAAAAATACTATTGATATAGATATTTTTATAACACAAAATTATGAAGATATGGGTATGGCATCTGACGAAACATATATACCATTTGAGGAAAATTATGATGGGTTAGAGATGAATGAAGAAATATTTAAAGGAGAAAGTTTTAAACAAACTAAACTACAATTACCTTCAGATTTTAATCCTGCAATAGATGGTAGGTTTCCGGGTGTTGAAAAACAACAATATAATCAACCAGCAACTACAATAACTGGAGAAACAGATGATAGATATTTGTCAAATGTTAAGTCATATAAATTGGGTTCTGATGGTAAACCATTATTTAAGAATAATTTAAATATGTCTAGTGACATTAATAACACATTTAATGGTGTGTTAAGTAATAATCCTGTTAATGGTATTGATTATGTTATTGGGGCATTAGTGAGAAATAGATCGGTAATACCAAATACAGGTATAAGATTTAATACATCTCATAATGAATATGTTAGTGAAAAAACTAATAGTGGTAATATAAATAGGTGGAAAAAAACAAAATATGAGTATAATTCACATGGGTTGATAACAACACCTATTGAGGCAATGGAACCAAATGTGGATCTTAGTGCAATAACAAAGGTTGAACAATACTTTAATGTAGTTAGTCCACCAGAAGTTAGAGACAGAGTATTTATTAATAGAGGTGGAGAAGACATTTTTGAGAGACACTCAATTATGTCAGAAATAAAAACCAGAGATGATATTGATGAATATAGAGATAACTATTTTTAAAAAATATAAGATATGAGTACAGGTAATTATGGGACAATAAGACCCGCAGATGTTTCAGTAGATGATATAGAGATGTATTATCATAAAACTGCAAGTAGAGATGATGTTAGTGATACTATTTTACAACAACTAGATCCTTCGGAGGTTTTAGTTAAGGTTGATAACCCTGATAATCCTGGTGAGATATTTGGTGGATTATATACATTAAAGTTACCAACAGACAAATTTGGTAGTAAAGGTATTTATACAATTATTATTAGACCTAAACAAATTAGGACTACTATAGTGGATTGTGGTGTATTAGCATCTAATGGTGATGTTGTAGGTATGGTATTAGATTATAGTAGTATAGAAGTAGATAGTCGATCTTCATTTGAGAATGGACAATTAGTGGGACATAGAATAGAATATTTAAACACTAATAGTGCGTCAGGTGAAAAGAAGATTAATAACCTATTTAGAGTAGTTACATCAAATAATAGAGCAGAAGCGGTGAGTGATAATTCATCTAATAGTTCACAAAAATCTATTAGTTATAGATTTAATGATAACTCTACATTAGTATTTTGTACGCTAACACCTTCATCTGCACCATCTGTAACCCCAAATATTTTACCATATATTGGACAAGCAGGTCAAACAGTTATAATTACAAATACATTTTTTAATCCAATTATGTTGGAAGTTGAAATGGTAGAGCATGATGATGAGACATTAGCATTTGCATTATACGGTAACCAATCAAAATCTTTAGAAGATGGTATTTATAGTATATATAACTTTGAAAACGCTATATATCGTCAATACAATTTATATGAGGTTAAAGATCAGTTTACTGGTAACCCATTATATGAAATTAGAGAAGAAAAAGATAATATTGACTTCACTAAAGATTTTGAAGATATTACCGATTTTTAAATTAAAATACTAAATGGCAAGGGAAAACGACAGAATTAAAGTTGCTGGTTATGCTAAAAAAATATTTTATCCTGAAGGGGTAGAATATAGAAATTTCAATCCAGATTTGGTTGGTAGGCAGCTAACTAGTAGAGGTGGTACTCCATTATTTACAATGGGTAACTTTGCTGTCACGACAAATATTGACCCTAAATCAAATAAAAGTTTTAATCAAGGTACATTTTCAAGCTTCTTAACTATAGATGATGTTACAGAAGACGATAGTTCAGTATTAACTATTGAGAAGAATATTAAAACTCAATTAAACTTAGATATTACCGACCCATTACAATATGTTTGGTATGGTTCTTTTGTTGAGTTTAATAGAGTTTCATTAGAAGATATACAAAGTAGATGGGCTGCTGCAATTTATGTGGATAATAAAGTTGGTTCAGTTACTGGTAATAGTGTAACTAATTATAGTTATGATAGTTTAAATGGTGAGTCAACATTTAAAGTTAACTCAAAGTATTTCTACAATCCATTTTCAGTTAAATATACTACAGATTCTGCAAATGTTTTTGAGTCAGAAGATATTAGTGATTTAAGAAATTTAACACTTAATTATGGTAAATATGTCTTAGAAAATGGAGGTAGAAGTTATAAAGTAGTTGATTTTACTGGATCAACACAAAAAACAAACTCTGAGATAACAATAAAAGTAAAGGGGAATCCATTTAATACACTAACTAATGTAGATGGTTCTTTTTTAAGTGGTGAAGGATCATTTCAGTATTTTATTAAACCTAATCAAACTGAAATAGAGTTATTTTTCTCATCACTAACAGAATATCAGAGAAACATATTAAATAGAGAAACATACCCAAAATATAAATCAACATTTAAATATCCTGTAGATGGTGATAGTGGTATAATTATATATCAAGAACAAACAGTTAATTTCCCCTTAACAAAAGACGGGTATAACCTTAATTTCTTTGACGGGTTATACTTGTCTTTTTTAGAAAAACTTAACACAATCGCTGAGTTGTTTGATAATAATCAAACCAACTTAATGGTTAGGAAATATACTGCAGAAGTAATTAATAGTTTTGATACAATACCTAGGGCAGATGGTAATGACTTAACAAACAACGGTCAAAAAATGACTAATGTATTAAATGTTTATGGTAGAGAGTTTGATGAAGTTAAAAAATATATTACGGGTATTAAATACGCACATGTTGTAACTTATGATAAAAAGAATAATACTCCGGATGTTTTAGTTAAGGATTTAGCTAAAATGCTAGGGTTTGAGGGTTTTGAGTTACTAAACAACTTAGATATTAATAAAATATTCTTACCTAATGAGGGTGTAGAAGGGTTTAGTGGTCAATCTAAAAACTATTCCAATAAAGAAGTAGAAAGTGAAGTATATAGAAGGATAATTCTAAATATTGCTTGGTTATGGAAGTCAAAAGGAACTAGAAAATCCATTGAGTATTTGTTTAGAATGATGGGAGCACCAGAATCTGTTGTTGTATTTGATGAACATGTTTATGTTGCAGATAAACCAATAGATATTGAGGCGGTTAAGAGAATGTTATACCTATATACTGGTGAAACAGATGTTAGTGATTTACCTTTTGATGAAGATGGTTACCCATTACCACCAAGAGATGGTGATTTTAGGGTAGTTTCATATGTAGGTGAAAGTGGAATTACTGTTACAGAAGTAAAAGAATTATATTTTCAGAGTGATGGTGGTTGGTACAGAGAAACTGGTGGTGATAGTGCTGGTGTTGATACTAATTTAGGTAATAACCCACATACTGGTCCATATGATGGTGGTAATCTATATCTATCACAATTTACTGACACTTGCTTTACACCAAATTTTGATGGGTTAACAGAATTAAATATTAAAAACAATATATTATATGAAAATTTATTTGTTAATTATAATGGTGGTATCTTTAATGGGTTAAACTCTATTAATGAATTATATGTTACTACTTTAGAAGGTACTAATAATCAGTTACTAACAGATTGTTTTGATGTAACATATGATATTGAGGAAAGTCCTTATAATAGTGGCGGTACTACTAATTTTGAAGATTTATATAATAACGCTATTGAAGAATATAATGAGTGGACAAAATATGGTGGTAAATTAGAAGAAGATCCAGAATTATATTATTCTCCAGAATGGAGATTGGTTAAACATAATTATGATATTGCTTCTTTTAAATTGGCTCAAGAAACAAATGCAGACATCGGTGGTGTTGATAAATGTTTAAGCGTAAGTGTTAAAAGAAAAAATGTTATTGATTCACCTTGTAGCAAATTCAAAAAGAGAGAAATTGGGGATTTTATCTATTATTTAGATAGTAATGGTGTAAAAACACTTTTTGATGAGTTTCCTTCTTGTTGTGTATCAGAAGGTGGTACATATAAAAGTTTCACTAACCCAACAGGTAGAGAAGCTTGTTATTGTGCAAAATCTGCACCCTGTAATCACGGAAATAGAGTAGATACAAATTCAGACGGAATTATAGTTTTTGAGGCTGGTAAGGTTAATAATAGTGGTGGTGAAAATAATAGTTCAAATACTACAATGGTTTCTAGTCCAGAATGTTGTGTGTGGTATAATTATAGTTATACCATAGATGGTGAAGGTAATGTAAATTGTATTGATCCAAATTATGGTAATGGTGATGATGATAATAGATTATTAAATATAGATAAAAGGATATCAGATTTAAATAGTCAAAAAGAAATGAAACAAATGGAATTAAATATAGATTGTGGTGATGTGCAAATTATTGATAATTCCGAAGCATAGTAAAAGATATAGTTAATGGCATCAGTAGACGGAAATACAGATACAACAAATGACGGTAATACAGGTGGTGTTGTAAGAGACAATTATTGTTGTTACCCTTGTTTTAATAGATTACAGGATGGGTCTACATTTACTGAATGTGGTCCGGCTGGGTTTAATGCAGATAATCTTTACAGTGATGATGGAAACATAAATGTACCCAATCAAATAATAGATGGTGATTATTATTATGATAAAAATGGTACACCTGATAAATGTATCATGAGAGAAATTGGTTGTAAAAAACACATTCTTGGGTGTACCTCTCCAGAGGCTAGCAACTATAATGAAAGCGCAACAAAAAATGATGGTAGTTGTATATTTACAGAAACTTATATTCAAACAGTTTGTGGTGATGAAAATGCAATAAATTATGTGGAACCAAACGGAACAACAAAAATTGCTTGTCCTAATAATACTTGTTGTCAATATGAGGTAGAACAATCTGATCCTGTGGGTTGTGGTTGTGAAACAGATAAACTTATTTTACAAAGTGAAATTGAAACTATTTCTTATGAAATTGAGGTATTGACACAACAAAGAGAAGAAATTATAGAAGAAAATAACAATTCTTTTGTACCGGATACAAATAGTGGGTATAACTCCTATATACCATATTCAAACATAAATGCAGACATCCAAACTGAAAACACTAATGTTATATTTGAAGATGTAACTAATGAAGGGGTATATAGAAAATATACCGCCACAAATATTACTGGTGATATTGAAACTGATTTTAATTCACTTAGTGGTAATCCAGATTTAAGTGATTCTTCAAGATGGGTACCAATAATAGATGGTAATGGTGTTGTTTCATTTACCTTAAATGATATTGATGATGTCGAATATGATACATTAATATTATCACATAATACTCAAGAAAAGGCAGGTGCAAATTTATATAAACAATTTTGTACTTCTAAAGGATATGTTTTTAGTACATTCTATATAGATACTCAAACAGGTAAACAAATACAAATTATACCAAATAGAGATAATAATAATCAAACAAATAATGCTTTAACGCAAAAATGTGTTGATCCCTCATATATTTTATGTGATGATGTAGCAGACATTAAAATGGTGTTTGGGTCAAATCAATGGAGTGGGTTTAATTTACCTGAAGATAATGGTGATACTGATGTAGAAATTAGTATGGATGTAATGGTTAGATTCAATGCAGACACTTTATTAAATGATTGTTTAATAAGTACATGTGGAGAACCTTTAATTAATATTAATGGTATCTATGATACAGAGTGTCAAAATTATATTGTATTCGCTGATAACTCTGATACTCGTAAACTTTTTAATGATACTAAATATAATTCTTATATTACAGATAGTGAAACAGGACAAAGGAAATGGATTTATGGAAGTGAAGTGATACAAACGTGGCAAACACCTGGTTTACAAAATGAACCTTCTGCAGAATGTTGTGAAGCTTTTGGTGGTGAAATTGTTAAAAGTCAATCATATTTAAATGATGGTAAAACATTAAATTTAAATGAATTTGATAGAAACTTTAGTGTTGATCAAAAAAACCATATAGAAACATTAGACAAAATAAAAAATTTTTATGATGCGTATGGTAAAGAGTCAAAATCATGTGGTAATTTAAGTTATAATGTTTACCAATATAAGGGGTGTGAATCAAATTATGCAGACTTAATTAGTACAGAAAATATTTGTTCAATAACACCACCTAACGAGTGTTTAATATATTCTATTCTTTTACAAGAATATGAAACAATAATTAAACAATTAAATATTAACATTAGGGAAACAAGTATATGTGCAAATGAGTATGACCAAACACAAAAACTTATTAATGATTTAGATTCTAAGATAATAGAACAACAAACCTACATAAATCAGTCAGAAGCTGAGAAAAAAACGTTAGAATTACAACAAACTTCTTTTTATTTAAGAAAGACACTACAGATTCAAGAACTTAAAGATCAAAAAGAAGATGAAGAAAGAAAATTAGAATCTCCCAACATTAGTGATAATGAAAAGATAATAATAAGAAGTACTATTGAAGATTTAGATAGACAAATTAAAGACTTAGAAGAAGAAAGAAAACAGGGTAGTAGAAATGACAATACAACCATTGAAAATATAGAATTAGAAATAAGTCAAAGAGAGGATTGTATTACTGAATTTGAAATTCTAAGAAGTAGATTAAAAAAAGAAAATAGTCAAAAAAGTTGTTGTAAGTCATTACTTGAAAGATTTGAGAGATTAAATAGTGATGCTGTAAAAGAATCAGATATAATCAATAACAAAACAAATGTTTGTTATGGGGTATGGCAAAAAACAATCTATAACAATTATAATGAATGGTTATCATCGCAAAGTATTAATGTATTGCAGTTTATGGAAGACACCTCCATTAATTTAACTTTAGAAGTTGATAATAGTTTAGGTACAACTCAAAGTAATAGAGTTACTAAATACACTACTTTAGATTCATATACAACAGACATTAATCCAGTATGGGAATTTGATCCTACAGGTGGTTATACGGGTGTTTTATTAGAGGGTAGTGAATCAAGTATCAATATAGTTAAAGATTCTGTAAATGAAGAGTTAATAGAGAGGGGAGAATCGGCTAGTAATGATATTTTTGATGAACAATGGCAAAAAGTTAGATTTGTTTTAAATGATAGTCAGTGTACTCTGTTAAGGGATTTATACCCTAATAAACAATTCTTTATAGGTTTATCAATAAACAATGAAAGAAATTGTGAAACAACATTATTGGTAGATAATATACAAATTAACACAGATATTAATTTTTTACAAAAAGAATATTCAACAGATAATTGTTTATCATTTGATTTATCTTGTGTGATTGATGATAAAAAATCTTGGGTATTTACTGATGGGTTAGTTAAAACAGCTTATGAAAATCAAGATATTAGATGTAACCCACTACCAACAGATAAGAAAACATTAACTTTCCCTAAACCACAAGAAAGGTATAGTGGTAATTTAGAATATAGGTATACAGATTATTCAGTTAATCATTCTAAACTGGTATTAAATAGTAAAGAAACTTCATTTAGAATTGACCCAGCAAACGCTATTGAATGTGATGTATATAACTTCTGGCAAGAGATTGATTGTGATGAATGTAATACTTTATTTAGTTGTACAACTGCAACTACTTTAACTTATACT
>WLWF01001334.1_pt1 | contig 20545 bp, 20 predicted proteins | sample 6718331 | NCBI WGS metagenome assembly WLWF01 (sample SAMN12718692, study PRJNA515312) | sponge metagenome | isolation source: marine sponge | host: Mycale hentscheli | place: New Zealand: South Island, Marlborough, Capsize Point | collected 2003-05-01
AAGAAGGCCAAGAGCCATCAATAGCTGTACCAGAAAGAGTTGCTTTAGCTATAGCAGCAGTTGACCCGAACGCCATATAAATATTTGCGCCGTCAGAAGTTATATCAGTTAAGTCTTTGCCAGCTCTTGGAGTGAACTCAGTCCATGTAGGACTAGCTGGTGTAGGGTCAGTTATAAACGCAATCTTTTCTCCGTGTGCAGCATAAAGATAAATGCCCATACGCTGTAACAACAAGTTAGATGAAGTAGCTGTTAACTTTTTTTCAGTAACGGGCAAAAGAGTAATCTGGCCTTTTGTCCAAGGATCAATCCCTGAAGAACTATTGAAACGGCGACGATCACTGTCATCTAAATCAAAGTGTGTTTGTCCAGCGCCATACGACCAATCTGTTTGAGAACGTGTCCACGCACCTGTTGTATCTAAAGAATTTTCACCTGGTTCGCTACTGTTGTCTCTTTGTTCTCGCAATGCAGGAACAGTTGTACGACCGTATTGATCTATAGCTACTTGATAAGAAATATTATCAAGTTCAACTGGTAAATATTCAGAATTAAACGCCATAGTTACATCGCCGGGTGGCTAGAGTTACGTTGCCAAATTTGTGGGTACATGGAAGCTAACCGAGCAGCTTCAGCTTGCACTCGACTTTCTCGTCTTATACGTAAGTCACGCATAGACGCTGAAATTGCGCCAGGAGGTACTTCTTCTGCTCTTCTATGTGAACCTTGAGCATCAATAAACTCTCGCCGTATAGGAGTTGCTACCATTAACGCTAAAGCAGCGCCAAGAGGAGGCAAATCATATGCAGTTGTTTGTAAACCAGTAACTGTTTTATTAGTAGATGAGTTCGCAACTGTTGTTAAAGGTGACTTGTAACTGACAGTAACTTTTTTACCAGGCCACCCAGCACCATAAAGAATTAAAGCTAATCCACTATTAAAAACACTAGTATCTCGATTTCTTTTTAATCTCCATGATCTAATTTCTGGTTCAGCAGCTTCTACTGGTATCGGATCAGCATAAGTTACTGTGTAAATAGATTGAACATCTTCGTTTGTTAAACCAGTTAAGTTGTAGCCACTAGTAGTCGCATTGTATGTAAAACTAGTAGTTTTCATTGCAAAAAGACCATTATCAGGAGCAGACAAGTCACGAATGTCGTTATTTAACGCCTCTAATATCCTGTAAGCAGGAAATTTAGGCGACACACGGACTATAGCGCCAGCAGTGTGAGCTGCTATTCCAGAATTACCGTACGCACGTAGCACACTTACATTTGTGCCGTTAACAGCAGTAACATACATAGCTTCAACATCAATTTCAATTATGACGCCAGTAGCTATACCAGAACTTGCTGCTCCAGTAACAGTAACTGTAGTATCAGATGCTCCACTACCTAAGTTGCTTCCTAAAAGCAATAACTCTTCAACGTAGCCAGACAAAAGCATATCGCGTGTTTCATCTATCCAGCCTTGTGCAGTTGTCATTATCCACCACCAAGTAAATCATTAAGGGCACGTTCTTTACGTTTTTTGTCTGACTTTTCCCCTTGTAACAAAGTACCTGCTGTAATTTCGTATTTGCTTCTAGCATTTGATTCCATATTTGCAGAACCATCAATTTGTTTAGGTTGTATACCTTCTTTACGTAAACGTTTATATGCAGCCATGTCTTTAGATTGAAGAGCTTCTTTTTTATGGCTTTTATCAAAGTTTATATCTGATCTAGTTGGCATACATGAAGCTGCTATAACTACATCTCCATAATATTTGCTTAGTTTTCCTTGGCATGTATTGCATACATGGTTTGTTGTCTCATAAAACCCATGACGAATGTCGTGCATTCCGCCACACTCATCACAACGGTAACTGTACAAAGGCATTATTGCTCCGGTCCTACATCGAACTTGTAGCCAGCAGCTATAAGTAAGGTTTCTTCGCTTGCACTTAAATCTTTAGGACTGTTATGTCCTCCATATATCCAACGTGTCACTGTTCCCCAATCTGATGGCAAATATGATTGTACAGTATTTCCATTAACTATAAAAATGTTTGGGCCTTGTGCTCTTGGTTTGTAATGACGCATTAATGCATATGCCGCAGGTGTTGGCTCATTAATTTGAGCTACAGGTGGAACAGTATCTTCTGAAGGCATTTGCAATAACCTTGAAACAGGTTCTGCACCTATAGTTGTTAAACATTTAATAGTGCCAACGTTTTGAAATGCATCTTGTACAAATAATGCTGTTGGTATAGTTGTTGTAGCGGCTACTTCGCTAGGTCTAACGTCATTTGTTACAAATAAAGTCCATTGTGGAGTAGTAGCAACAGCAGCTATACCAGAAATTGTTGGTGCAACAGTTTGGATATTTACTGGAATAGTTGCAGGGATTTCTACACCTGCTGGAATTGTGATAGTAGTTGCTGTTACTTGAGGGATAATAACTACAGGACAAGATATTGTGCTGATAGGAATAGCCGAAGCGTTTGAAGCTCCTGCTGTTAACGTTGTTGAAGCAGCTATAGCAGCAGGGGTCGCTATAACACTTATAGCAACACCAACTGAGTCAACAGGTTGATACGCAAATAATGGTTCGTTGTATGTAACAGGAACACTGTTATTTGAATAAACGTATTCGTATGTTAAATCGACTTTTGCAAATGCAGCAATAGCATTCGGGGTAATTGTTGCGTTACTTTGGTTGTAAGCAAAATTTGATTCTGTATATTCAATCCCCGACTGCCCATAACTCATAAGATCCCATCCCGCTAAGGGTTAACCTTTACCAATAGACGCAGACTCAGGATCTCCTACCTTAGATGCAGCAACAGCTTTGCCTACACACATTAAAGCAGCTACACCAGCAACTTTCAATGAGTCAATAAGGCTAGGGCCTGGAATAGCCATAGCGGCACCCCAAGCTTGAGCAAATGTTGCGATAGCTCGCTCTGCAATGTCTTTAATAAAACGTGGGTTGAACAATTTTTTTAGTCCTTTTCATTTTCATTGCTGCCCAAGTAGCTGGACCAACTATGCCATCTGCAAGCAGACCGTGTGCCCGCTGCCACCTAATAACTTTCGCTCTGGTGCCTCTCCCAAAAATACCATCTCTGGTAGCACCCACGCAGGTTTGCACAAACTTTACTGCCGATGAACGTGAACCTTTCTTCAGCACCCCAGGGAAAGGAATCATCTCTCCTTCTTCCTCAGGTGGTGGAGAACTATCCACAAGTTTCCCCACAGTGTACGTTTCAACAAGATGTCGGAACGCTTTCATGTTAAACACTGGATCTATTTTACGTGTCGTGTATTCTTTGTGCCCTAAAATTCTGCTTAATGGGTTCCAGCCGTGCCCATCGCAAAGAAACGCACAGAAGCGCGCTAAGGCGTCCATCTGTACGTCAGGTACATCTTCACCTAAGCCGTCGTTAATGATCGCTACGCCGTACAGGGACGAGTTGAAGCTGCTTTTGCCTGCGACTGTAGACTCAACAACTTTCTTGTCATGTCGTAGCCTGTCCATCACTTTACGACTACCACGTCCAGCGTGATTAGCTTTAAACTTGTCTGACAGACAGACGATAGTTCCGTCACGTTTAACCATATAATTGTACAGTGGCCCTGGAACTTTGTTCACGCCACGTATACACATGTCGATCACGTCATCTGGGTCTGCTTTATGGTTGGATGCCGTGTGGTGCACGACGATACCGACGGGCGACATGGGTCGTCCGCTGGTTACTTTTTTTGGTGCGTCAACAATATCCATTAAAGCCATTTATCTATAGGGACCCACGTATTAGTTAGTGGGTCATGTTGATACGGTTTTGATTCAAAGTCATCAGGTTTAGCAGCAATTCCTTCAGGTAATTCAGTGCCTGTATATGAATCTCCATCAAAGTTTGGTTCGTAAACGTCAGCCATTATTTACTCCCGTCTGTAACGGTTCCGCTCATTGACGCTGTAGCTGCTGTGCCAGGGTCGCCAGCGTAGTGAGCAGTTATTGTGCTCATAGTGTTGGCGTTAGTGTTGTGTATTATTGCGTTAGATGTTTTTGTTATGTTTGAAGCTCCGTAAACAACGGTGTAGTCACCAACTGTCCAAGTTCCAGTGCCGTCTCCGTCAACTGGCAACTTCATCACAACTAATTTGTTTTGGTTAACAGAACTGTTTGTCATGTCGAATACCAAATTAAGGTATTCGTCTGTTGAGTCAAGCTCAAGGTTTGAAGTATAAGCAGCTTGTTGTGTGCCACTTCCTTCACCAGTTTTTGTAATCAAGATTTTTCTTTGCCATTCAATAGTTGACGTAGCAGGCGTAAACTTGATCAAATAATTTTGGCTAGGGGTGTTGCCGTTATCTTGCGCCAAAATGTATACCGTTGAATCGTCTGAACTTAACGCCATTCCATACGGACTAAGTGAAGTTGGGCTTGCTGGGCTATCAGAAGCATTCACTATGAACTGTGTTTCTTGACTAAAAGTATTCCAGGATGCGCTGTAATCGTAATGAGCAAAACTCATCTGGTTTGCGTAAGTACCGTTAGCAACCGCACCAATAAAATTAAACGCATTAGTTTTAGTGTTTGAGTGATACCCGTTTGCAACCATTGCACCAAAATAATTACCATTAAATGAACCGGTACCGCTTGGACAAAGCCGCAACATAGTGCCACTTGCTGGGGCATTGCTTTGCATGTTGCCACCAATATACATCGGGTTTTGATACCCGCCGTAGCTGCTATGGTATGTCCAATTTATTTGGAACATACGACTGTTGGTCATCGCAAGACAACGAATACTGCTGCCCATGTTTGTGCTACTTGCCCTATCAATCATACATTTATAACTTGAATTAGTAGCAGGAGCAGACCGGCCAGTTGATTCAATTACAGGTTCACTAAATAAGTTGTAGCCACTTTCAAACAAACCGTAGGCTTGATGAAGCAATTCACCACCATCAGGGCTTAGACGCATACACATACTATTATTTTCGTAAGTAGGACCGCCGTTTGTAATAAACATAAGCTCATCAGAAATGTTGTTAAACCATTGCTCTGCTAAAGACGAGTTTAATTTCGTTCGGTACACACCGTCTGATATGCCTGAGCCACCAATGTCACCAGAAAAATATATGTTATCGGTTGGGCTAACTGCTAAACGAAACAACCTAAAAGAAATACTTGAAGGGCTGCCTATCGTATAAGCATGAGTTGACAACAACGCACCATCAGAACTGATCTTACCAATCATGCCTTGTGATTTACTAGTTGCCGAAATTGTCGTGGTTGCGCCTATCACAATGTTGTTGCTTGAATCTAAACTAAAAGAACTTGAATTAGTCGTTGACGAACCCGTAACGTTTGGTTCGTACTCTGCCATCCAACCTCCAAAAGGCATAGGCCAAGTACCATCACGCATATTTTCTGTAAGCTCTCCAAGCGTCCAGACACCATTGGCTGCGCTAGTGGTAGCTAAATTTTGGGGGCCTATCACAGACCCATTCTCCCCGTAACCAGGACTAGGCATTATTTGATCCTTCTTCCATTTCTGGATCAGGTGGTATAGGCCACGATTTAGCCGTATACACTTGTTTTGCAACCCCATCAACTACAGATATAGATGTAACGTACCCATGGATTTCGGTATCAGTCATTACTGTTACTGGCTCTTCAGTTTCTACAACTGGGAGCCAACCTTCAGGCAACGAATCACCATTCACAAAATCTGGGAAAAGTTCTTGAATGTCGCCCTGATGCCGTGGGTAATTACCTGAAGGGTCAACGTACAAACCGAGAACGTAAGCCATTAATATGCTGCCTTTGTCAAGTAATTAACTGTGTCCGCTGTGTAACCATTAACAGTTGTAGAAACAGCCGTAGAACCACTTTGGTTATATGTTCCAGTGCTACTTGTTGAACTAAAACTGTCCAGAGTGCCAGCAGCATTTTGATGAGATGGTGTTTCAAGAATAAATGAATGACCGCCCAATGTCATAGTCGCTCCACTACCTGCACCATCTGATGTAAGTTGCAAAAGAAACGCCTGTGCATTTGGTGTGTCCTGTGTATAAAGATACACAAACGCATCATCACTACTCACCGACAAACTAGGCTCCTCCGAAAATCTAACTGTACTACTTGTACATCTGAGTGACCGAACCCACTGAAGCGTTCCAGAAGTGTTGTATTTAGCAACATTAGCTGTGTAGTTACCACTATTTATTCTTTCTTCCCAAGCAACGTAAACGTTTTCTGAAGAATCAACTGCTATCGAAGGTTGATAATTATTAGCTCCGTTAGGAGCTGCGGGTGTTGATTGCAACGATATTTGTTTTTGCCAACTAATAACCTTGCTAGCTGTATTTAATACGACAATAAACACCCTTGAATTACTAGTACCATCCGTGCCATAACCCCCTACTATTACCTGCTCGCTTGTCCCCTTATTTTTTATGTCCCAAGGTCTCATTTTTTGAGAATCAGTTCGTCTAGTTTGTGTTGAATCGCCGTCGCTGCCACCTCTATATAAGTACACGTCACCTGATATACGAGCAAGCCCGTAACCAACTTGCGACGGTGCCATAACACAACCGCAAGATATCACGCTGACACTGCTGCTAGTGTTCATAAATTCGCGTGGGGTACCATATCGAGCGCCATCACTTTTGTTCCCAAAAGCAAGTATCACTTTATACCCACTCGAACTATATTCTTCCCCAATTATATTAAAATAAGATGTGCCTACACCAATACCGTTTTTACCCAGATAACTATAATCTTGAACCTGGCCTGGTGAGTTATTGTCAATTTGCCAAGCAAGAGTCGTTAAACCTTCATTAAGTTTGATTACACCTATTCGATTTCTAGCATTAGTAGGTCGATTTTCCATGCCTGAGGCAAACAAACTATTATCTGTAGCGTCAAAAACGACATCTCTTATACCCAGACCACCATAATAATCTGCTGCTGCTTGAAACATTGTGTTTGTCATTACGCCGCTAGAATTTACTTTTGAAACTGCCCCTCCACTATAACCAGAAGCCACAGTGCCGCGAGAAGTGATAAACACATTATTTTGATCATCGCAACACGACCCTGGATAATATGGGGCAGATGTATAAAAACTTGCGTCAAAAACTCCGAGCCAAGCGACAACAGGATTCGGCCAAGTACCAGCCCCCTGATTCTCTGAATACTCTTGAATAGTCCACACCCCAGACGCAGCACTAGAAGTAGGAGCCACCTCTGGCCCAATCCTACTCCACGTCTTACCCGCTTCTATACCCGTCACAGATCAGGTAATTTCTAATACAGAAACTGACAGTTCTATAGCAGAAGCGGCTGCTGCTGAAACCTGCAAATAATCTCCTGCTTCAAGCACAAGCTTGCCAGCGATAAGGCCGACAGCAGCTTTCTCAGGGACAGATAACAGTTTAACTAACTCAGTTTTGACACCTCCATCATACCAACAGAGTGTAACAGCCTGAGCGCCACTACCTACGTTAGTAGCCTGAGCCAACAACACAATAGAAGTCGTAGCTGCCGGGACAGTATAAACTGTTGCAAGCCCCGTTGTTGCTGCCGCCCGTGCGTTTTTGAATGTATTAGCCATATTCTATACTCCTATGACAAAGCTAAAATTAGAGGAATCGGATCTGTATCAACCGCCGCCCAAGCAGTAGTACCCGCCGCCGAAACAGTAAGCACATGACCTATCGTCGTCGGAGTCGAAGCACTAATCCCCATTTTCGTTTGCAAAGCAAGCAAAGCAGTTGAATGATTTGTGTGAACCTCATCATGCAAAAACCCTGCCGCATCCAACTCTGTAGTAGCAAGAGGTGAAGGTTGCTGAGTCGCTGTATCTAAAGCTCCCGGAAAATTACTAGCCATACCGATACTCCTACGGTGTCGTATCTAAAGTAAAGACGCCAGACGCATTCCAAACAATCTGGAACGTACCCGACGTAGTGGAAAAGTTCCCACCAAAATCAACATAAGCGATCAAAGGATCGTTAGCTTCGCTCGTATTATAAATAACCGCAGCAGCAGCATTAGTGATCGTAGAACCAGTCCACGTCACATCCCCCGCATCCCACGTAATCGTACCGCCGCTAATAGCGAACGTCACACCAGTAAGAGCTTCACCGCCAGCAGTGTAACCCGTGCCTGAAACTTCGTTGCTCACATCAGTAAACACTGAATCAGTATCAAAGTTAGGGGTGTAACCAGACTGAACAAGCATACACTTGAAACGGCCTGCGGTTGTATCATCAAAATCTATTTGGAAATTCGTAACCTGCGTCAAGTTATTCTTGAACGGCAAGGCATAAAGGCCACTAGCCACGGTTAACTCCTCCGGTACCTGTGATCGGCTTAGGTCGGATAGTCACATTACCTGATCCGGCCATCATCATTTCTTTCTTTTTCTAGTGTTGGTAACTTTCTTACCAGTTTTCTTGGCTTGCGCCGCAGCAGCTTTCCTGCCACTAGGGGTATAGCTGTAATGTTTATTACCGACTTTAGGCATATTGACCTCCGCTTAACAAGATACTAACAAAGAATAAAGGGGAATGGGAGGGCCAGGGGAAAGGGGGAACCCTAACCCTCCCAAACCGTAGCTACTAGGCGAGGCTAGAAGCAGATTCTACACGCTGTAAACATGCCTGACGGAAGATTCCGTAACCAACAAGTTGGTACCAGCCGACAGTCATGAAACGACGCAGGTTATCAGTTACAGGTCCATAAACTACTGAAGGTAGCTCACCGAAACCTGGTGCCCGTGAGAATGCTTTAGCGAGAGCCTGACGGCCAGCTATAACAGTGTCATACACGTTGATACCAGCAGCGCCCGCACCGGTCTGGATGTTAGCGCGAGGGTTCTCAATGAACTCCACACCGCCCCATGTGCCGATAGAACCGTTACGGACAGCAGCGCCATCTTGACGGATCTGGTAAGCAATAACATCAGTCACGGCTGCTGCGCTACGAAGATCGAAAGCAACATCAGGGTGAATCATGCCAACATAGTTACCGTTCTCGAAACCTGGTGCTGAAGCTGTACGAAGTTTCGCTGCCGCAGTACGAGTTTGATTAGGGGTAATTATGTCAGTAGCGATAATGTTGACGGTACCGGCACGGCCAGCAGGCAGAATTTCGTTTGTTCCACCTGAAGCAATACCCGCTACAATAGTGTCGATAGAATCGACCATGTTGTAACCGATAATGTTTGCTGCGTCTGCGTCAACGTTTAAGAAAGAAGTTCCGCGCAGTTTAGCGGTTGTTGTCACGGCGTTACCATATTCAGCTAACGCTACGGTTACTGTGGTATCACCTAACGCTACTGCGTCTACGTCTACTGCTTGACCTAAAGCTGTGGTAGCAGTAGCCAAGTTGTCATAAATGTCGAATGTTACAGACGCACCATTGTGGGTTTGTGCTGTAGATCGAACATCTGCGATCATTTCGTAAAGAGGGTTGGATCGTAATGCGAAGTAAGCGAGTTGCTCAAACGCTCCGGTAGAAGAATCTACCTGTCCAGTACCTGTAAATACTGAGGCCATTATGAAGTCCTTAAAGAGAGAGGGACTCCGCTTTAATGACTAAATCAGGTTGCTGCGCCCCACAAATAACCGTTTGCTTCCATCAAAGTTCTTAATTCCTCTGGGGATTTAGTAGCTTTAATTTGTGCGTCTAGGTCAGGGTTGCTAACCGGATCTCCGCCTTCGCCAGCCAAAGCAATCCTTTGCTCTGCCGCTAGCTCTGCGTTTTGCCGAGAGTCACTAGGAGAGGCATTACTGCCAAGAAACCCTGCTGCTGTAGCTTCCGCTGCAATAGCTTGGGGATCAAGTTCTCCTTCGTATCCTTTAACAAAATAGCTAACCTTAGCATCATCAGGATCTAGTCCTGCTGATCGGAAAGCGTCACGCCTCTTGTAAGAAGCGAGTTCTGCCTCAGCGGTGGTTGCTCGACCTTCGAGTTCCCTACGCCAATTCGGTTTCGATTCGGTTTGGACATCAGCTTCTGATTCGTCAATATCGACGGAGTTGCTGTTTGCCATTTGTCGCTCACCTGTCCTGTACGCATCAAAGCGGTGGTACTTTGATGGAGGTTTGTTGGTAGCTCTCCCTTGCGGGGCCAATCAACAATGTTTACTATACAAACATTTACTGCTAAATGCAAGGATTATGTTGCTTCACCTAAACTAGTTACGCCTCCGGCTGTAGTTAACGCACCAGAACGACCAGCGAACCCAGTAGTACGCTCTTCGCGACGACGACGCATCCTAGTAGCAGACTCAACATCTAACCCAAACTCAGCCTCAGCAATAGTAGAAGCAGTCAAAGCTTCTTCCTCACCTAACAACTGATCGGTCAAACCAACACGTTGACCTAACCGTTGCTGAATTTCACGACGTTGAATATTTTCTGCTTGTAAAGCTTCCGCAGTGCCAACAGTTAAATCTTGTCCGATAGTTTGCCGTGAAGCAGCAGCTAACCCAGCCGACTCCATACGGCGTCTATCTTCAAAAATAGTTTCTGCTCTAGTCGGATCAAGGTAATACGCAGTAAGATCTCCCTCACTGATATCGTAAAACTCGTTTAATAAACGTCGTGTTTCTGTGCTTGCACTATCTCGCGCAACTTCAGCTAACGTTACCCGTTCTTGAAATTCTTGAGGGGAAACATCCCCAGCAATTAATTGATCAAAATCTTCAGGAGCATCATGGAAAGTAGCGGGCAGTTTTGCTGCTTGCATTATAGTACGAAAATTTCTTTCTAAATTTAAATAATCTGCTTCGCTGACAGCAGGCAAATTTAATTCCCGGCGTTGCGCCATAGCAGGGAAACGTGCCGCATACTCAGGTGTTTCCCTAATTTGCATAGCTATAGCTGTGCCACTTTCCCCACCCACTAACGCATTGTTCAACGTTGTAGCTAAACTCGCAGGTAAACCGTACAAAGCTAATGTGTCTGCGATAATAGCTTTAGAACCTTTAATGTCGCTTTCAAGCAGAGCAGTTTTATCAAACAGTTTTTGATTTGCTTCACTTAAAGTAGTTCTAAGCGTATTTGTAGTAGCTTTAAGCGTATTTGCATTGGCAATGCTATCATCTAATAGCCCTTGTAGTCTTTCTATTTCATCAGCATCAGCATCAGCAATACCACCGGTACCATTAGCGCCACCGGTACCATCAGGGGTCAGGCGTGCCTCAAATTTTATTCTTTCATCTTCGTTGTAAGCAGCTAAAGCGGCAGCAGAAATGTCCCCAAAATAGCCATCATTTTGGCCTTCCTCTAAATAATCATTTTGAATTAAAAGGTTTTGTATAAATTTAACATCCGACTTAGGGGCACCTGAAACATTTCTGTCAGGGACTCGTATCCTATCGTCTTGAATCACTGTAGGTTTAATTTCTGGTTCTGCCATTATCCTACCGCTCCAAACATTCTAGTAATCTGAGACACAGCATCATAAGCTTCATCCCTAGCATTATCCGTAAACTCCCACTCAGCCATACCCCGAACAGCCCTACCAAACTCGCTACTAGTCATAGGACGTTGCAACCCATCACCTGAAACCTCACTACCCGCAAGTTTCGTAAACAACCCTGAATCATTCCCCATAAAATCTACAGGACGACCCAACAACTTTTCTGCCTGATTCTTGTAAGGAGAGAAATACATTCGAGGCGTATAACCCTGATCAATAACACTAGCCAAAGCAGGATTTTTCATCTTAGCTTGAGACCTAAAATTAGATTCCAAAATCTCTGTAGTAGTATTACCTAAATAAAGCTGCTCAGCCATATCATTCAAATCACTTGCCCCAAAGTCTAACATATATTTGCTGGCCTCATCAGACACCTGATAACGCAAATCATTAAAATAGCCTTGATCTACCTGAGCTAACTGAGCGTTATAAGTCTTAGTGAACTGTTCCTTAACTTCATAAGAATCCATCCCCAAACTTTTAGCGTTAAAAGCCAACTGCCAAATATCTTCTTCGCTTAAACCTAACTGCAACCTTTTAGCTTCACGTCGAATAACGTCCATCTCAACATCAATTAAATCTTTTTGTGCTTCAGTCGCCCCCGAAAAACTTCCACTAACCGCATCATCACCTAACTGCGATCCACCCAAAGCATTCCACTCTTGCTCAAACTGTTTTAACGCTACGCCTTTAGTATTAAACCATTTAGTCTGAGACATCAAAGAACGAATCTGCTCTAAGTTCGTTAACTGATTCTCAGTAATATAAGTGTAAGCGTTAACTTCACCACCGCCGCCAGACGGATCAGGAATCATCATGTCTTGGCGATCAGAAAAATAGCCGACCGTACCAAAGTTCTCCATAATATATTTTTGAACTTCAGGAGACATTTGATCTAACTCAACAGGATCTTGTGCATCTACAGCTAAAAGAGCATCAACTTCAGCTTGACGATAACCGCCTTCAGATAAAGCAATAGCAGCTTCAGTCGCAGTCCCCATCAAACCGTCAACAACTAACGCAGGTAGCCCTCTAGCAGCACGTTCAATGTTTAAAGCAGTTTGTTGTTCTACAACCGCAGGGTCAGAAACTATTTCTACTGGGTCAACAACACCTACTTGTCGAGATTGTACTAACCCTTCTTCTGCCCCCGCCGGAGCAAAACGATCTAGCTCCCCTGGTTCTATATCATCTTTACCAGAACTAAACGTTGATTCTTCTGAAGAATTGCTGTCCCCAACAGCAGCTTGAGCAGCAGGATTAAGCGTTGGAGATTCTCCCCCGTTAACAACTTGATTTAAATAATTTGCTGCTTTTAATTGAACTTCATCCGCCTCAGTTAATTCAAAATTAAGATCAAAATCTGTATCCATTTCTTCAAGGTTTTGTAAAACTTCTTTACCTTTATCACCTATCAAAGGCGCTAACTTTAATATTGCATCTATTTGTTTTTTAGGATCAGTAGGTATAGTCTCAGCTAACTCTCCAAACCAAGCTTCATTAAACTCATCAGCTATGTTTGGGTCACGCCCAAATAAATCAACTTCTAACTCATTAGCAATATTAGCTATAGCAACTGTTTCTTCTAAATCTTCTCTATCTGCTTCAACAACTTTTTTTAATTTGTTTAATTCAGTATTCATTAACTGAATCGTTAATTTTCTTTCGCGCCCATTTGGTTTAAGGTAACGAGGTGCTAGAGGGTTATCTGCGTTAAATGGGCCTAATAAAGATTTGTCAAATCCAGGTTCTTCTTTTACTGCAAACCAAAATTTTTTCCACTCTTCAGTAGAAATATTATTGTTAGCGTATTTTCGTGGATAGCCTGCTTCTAAAAAAGCAACAAAATTATTAGCATCATCTAATTTTTCTTTTGCTTGTTCTAAAGCACCACTAGACGACCTATCTACCCTCAATCTTCTATCTCTATTAGTAACTTCTTTAAGATACTTTTTTAAATCTTTAAGAATATCTTCAAAAGTCATTACTTTAATCCTAACGCTTGCTTAATTAACGAAGTAGTATTCGACATCTCAATACCCCTAGCCTGCCCTGGATCACCCATCTCCGCTTGACTACTCAAAATGCCTGCCCTATCCAAAGACTCATACATACCCCCAGCTCTTTGCGCTTGAGCATTCTCAATCTCAGCAGACCGCACAGCTTCAAAAGCAGCACGCCTTTCTTTGTCAGTAGGCTTACGCCCCAAAACAGAATTCCATGTCGCATCAACAGTACGATTAATAGAAGACGCTGGGCTAACAGCAAACGTCAATTTATCTTCTTTAATATATTTTTCTTTAGCTTCATCTAACAACTCTTGAGTAGGTCTATCCGAAAAACGTCCATCTAAAGTAGGGACACCCTCCATATCTTCAGCTAAACCCCACTGATACCGAGTAGAACCTTCTCTTGCAGCAGCACCTAAAGCATTTATAAAATTATCGGTATCTTCAAGATCTTCTTGAGATTCAATAACACCATAAAAACCTTCAACCCATAAACCTTCTTGCAAAGCAGCAGTCTCTTCTAAAGACAAATCTCCTACATAAGTTTGAAGATCCGCCAACGTAAACACTGGCCCAAGAATTTCTCTTTGAAGATCCCGGTCTGGGCCACCTCCAGCCGCTGGCATATCTACATAAGTATCAGGCCGTTGCCCTATAACAAAATTAGTGCCCGACACTGGCACACTACTAGGAGCTATATTTTTTTCTCTTAATAATTGCTCAATACTTGTCATTATGTTTTAACCACCCATGAGTTACGTTCAATGTTGTCTGATTCAAGGTAACGATCAAACACTTTACTAAATTGAGGATTAACACGAAGACCAGTCCGAACCGCATCCCACAAATCTTCTAAATCCTGATTACTGCGACTTTTCAAAGAAGAGTTATCAACGTCTCCACTTTCTTTCCACCGACGATTAAGTTCTTCAGCAATCAAATCTCGTGTCTCTAAATACTCTTCAAGCTGAACTACATCAGGGCGATAAGCAAACGCTTCCGAATCAACAACTTCTCTAAACCCATCAATAACTTTTGCTGTTTTTAAAGGATCACGAGCAGAGTTATATTCAGACCACCACAAAGGATGTTCAGCCCTAATATCTGTTTTGCTAATTTCTAAAAGATTACGCAAATCGTTATTAGAATTAGCACGCAAACTTGCTGAACCGTTTAATTGGCCTCTCCGGTCTAACTCTTCATAAACTAAATTTCTTACTTCGCCCCATTTAGCCCAACCAAGATTTTGTTGAGGTTGACGATAAATTTCTTCAGGCGTAGCTCGTTCACGTCGCCCTTCAGCTATCTCAGTTTTGTACACGGCGTAATTAAACTCAAACCCTACATCGTCAGGGCCTACTTTTCCGATAATAAAATCTTTCAACAAAGGATTTCTGTCTGCAAATTCTTGGTGCTGACGATAATTCTTTTCGCCTTTCAAAGTTGCTGAAGCAACACCACGCACCATAGTACGACGAGCAGTTAACGCAAAGAACTCTTCTCCGTAGTCATTAATTAACCAGTCTGTGGCAAAATCAAAACCTTTTTCTTCTACTCTTTTACGATACCCTTCAATAGCTTCATGGTAAGGAGACTGCAAAGAAAACGATACAGGCATAGCTAAGCCCGCTAACGCTCGGACTTTTAACAAATCGTTAGTACGACGTTCAACTTCATCACTAAAATTATTTACTGTTCTTTCATCAATCTCATTCCCCGCTTCTGACCATTGAACAGCTAAATCCACAGCAACTTGCGACAACATTTTTTGACGCTCAGCAGTATCAAAATATGCACCTCTCATACGGCGCACAAACGTAGGTTCTATTTGCTGCGTCACACGATCTAACATGCTGGTACCTTCAGAAGCGCCATACGGAAGCATCCAATCTAAAGATTCTTGCAGTTCAGGATTTCGTATAATAGTTTCACTAGCTAACGCACTTACAACTGGCCCAAATCCAGGCGCACCAGCAGAAATCATAGACATAGAAAGAGGGTTAACTTTAAGACTAGTAAACCCAAGTTCTCCTAACTTTCCAAACACTCGTGTGCCCGCTAACTCAGCGCTTAAAAGACCTTCAGGTAATCTGTAAAAATAACGTTTATTTCCTTCTTCGTCTTCGCCTTCCAAAGCCTTAAAGTAACGAATCCCTCTTGCAACAAACACAGGATTTTTAACAGCTAACCCTGACCAAGTAGTAAGAACTTCTTGCCATGCCCCATAGAAAGGCATAATAGTCCCAACCATTTCTTCAAACCGTCCACGATCAGCAAGATCGTAAAGAAGAGAACGAGTTTCTTTTACGCCTTGACGACGGGCAGCATCTTCAATTCGTTTTAAACGTTCGGGAGTTAAACTGTAAGTCCCATCAGGGTTACGGTAAGCTTGCGCTCTGCGCGAAACTTCTCGGCGATATACCCCAGCGAACACAGTGCTTCGAGAAAGATTATCTACAGTATCTGTACCGAACGCTTCCATCAAATTGTCAATACTTCCGGTAGCTTTCTTAAACACTCCGGCAGTTTCCATGCTTTCAATAATGGAAGAAGAAGCCGGAATTTTACCGAAGTCATTGTACATCCCGTTGTCTATATTTCTTATTTCGGTAATCCCATCAAAAACGTTACGTTCAGCTAAAGTTTTATCTAATTGAGTGTGCTCTAAAATGCGAGGTTCAATATCATCTTTCCAAGAAATATCTTTGCCTTTAGCTAACTTTTGTCTAACAGGCTGAAAAATATCGTCTACGTCGCCTATTTGCACAGGAGGCAAAATGTTGTTTATTTCAGTTCTGGTGTCTTCAACCCATTTTAATTTATTGTCAGCATTACGCATATGGTCAGGCATCGCTGTTCTAAGTGGTTTAGCTGCGCTGCTATTTAACCAAGCTAAAATGTTGTCGTTGCTTTTATTATCCCAAAACATTCGAGTAAAATCTTGAAACTCACGTCCGTAATCTTCTCCTTCAGGTTTCCATTGTTTATTAACTGTGTCATTAAAACCTTTGTTAAAAACTTGTGAGTTTGGGTCGTTAACATAGTTATCGTATTTAATGTCAACTCGTGGTTGGATCTTAATTGCATCTTTAGATTGTTTATTCAAACTGTTAACTAACGCACGGTTACTGTTGTTAGAACTTAAAGATTGTTTATTTATTCCAACATCGTACGGAGTGTCACCAAACTCGTTAGCAAATTTGAAACCACCCATATAATACCCGCCTACACGAGCATCATTCATCAACTGACCAACACGATCAAAATTAACTAAAGCAGCAGAACGTTCACTTTCATCTACTTTTCCGTAAATGCGATCAAGTTCCCGTTGTTGCCTTTTTGTAGACTCACGAGTTTTATAAGAAGGACTAAGATCTCTTACCCTATATCCCCCTAATAATGTTTTAGATTGTATCTCTAAAAGATCAGCAGCGTTCCGCAAATCTTCTATTTGATCAGCAGATTCAGCAGCAGTTAAAGCATCAACAGGATCGTCTGCCCTGCGCCTAAGTTCTGCTATCTCATCACCTAACTGACCTTTAGCCACATCTCTTAATTGATAAGCAAAGTTTTGACCTATTTCTTTTATAGCTAACTTTTGCATAGACTTTCGAGCATACAAATTGTACAAACCAGCAGCAGCTAAACCTGCTGGCCCCATAGCGAAATAACCGACAGCAGTAAAAGCGCCAGTACGATTTCTTATTCTTCGTTTACCGTACTCTTCTGAAATAGTATCTTTAACTAATTTAGTTACTGCTTTTTGAGAACCGTCTGCTACATCTACTAGATAACGTTCGTACAACTCACCTTTATCTAGTAAGTCCACATCTTTAACACCTTTGTCTTTTAAAGCAGTTCTCATTTTAGCTAACGAAGGTGTCATCACATCTTCACCATTACGTGCAAACCATTGAGCACGTAAATCGTTAAAACCTCTCATAGCCCCTTGCAACGTTTCAATCCCTCCTAGTAACGCAGCAGAACGAGCAAGTTCATCTGACAAAACTCGGATGGGCCAAGCAGGACGAAGAAGCACTGACTTTTTCCAAACAGACATAAGTTCCCCCAGTACTTCCTGGGAGTTGCCAGTTGCTTTCCTTAAACCACCTTGATCAAACAAATTAGCAATTAAATCATATCTAGGCACTAAAGAAGATTGTGCTAACTGTTGCGGAGTAAAATTATGTAATTGCCGTTGAACAGACTTAGCGCCTTCTTCCGCTATTGTAAAACTAATGCCAGCGTTGTTTCCGTAAATACGAGCATTAGCTGCTTGACTTCTTAAAGTTGTTTGAGCAGAACTTAAATCGCCTTTCATTTTTTGCAAAGCGAAATTCATTATCTGCAATTTTTCAGCGTCTTTATAACCTCTAAGAACATTATCGCCGTATAGATCTACAATACCTTTATTAAGTTTGTCTGTTGTTTCTTGAAATAATCTTTGTTTACTTTGCTGAGTAGTTTTTCTAGCCCATTGGCCCAACAACTCGTCAGGGTTTAACCCAACTTTGTCCATCAAATTTTGTTTACCTTCAACACCTTTATTTCCCCTACCGAACCGTTTAGTTGTAACTCTGCTTGCATCACGAATCATCTTTTCAAATTGTCCAAAAGATTGACTTGGATCATCCCAATTCATAATTTGTTGAGGAACTTTTTCGCTAAAGACAGTTAATTTGCGACCAGTAAACGATGCCGCTGTCCCAAGAAAAGGCGTGTTAGACACAAACGTTTTTACGCCATACCCTAAATTCCCAACCATAGAAACACTTAAAGGTTTACTTAATGCGCCAATCCCATCGTCTATTGCCCCTGTTACCTGTAACATAATCTGATCAGCAGCAGCTTGAACCAAATAAGGATTCTCGTTTAAAACTGCTAACCGAGCGTTTTCAGAAGCTGTGTCTGCAACTTCGTCTGCTAACTTAGGCAAATCCCGAAGTTTTAATTCACGAATATTTAAAGCATCTACAAACGGAAGTTCGCTTGGCATTTCGTTAAGAGAATCAAGCAAATCTTTTTCTGCTACATCTAAATCATTTTGTTTAGTACTAATATCGTCTTTCAAACCTTGCAACGTTTGAGGGAAAGCGTCGTCAGAAAGATTATCTAATTGATTAACAAGATCATCTATTTCTTTTTCTAACTCACTAACTCTAGTTAACGCCCCATCTGAATTCTCAGCAGATTTTACCCATTGGCTAGCCGTATCTTCAATAGAACGCAAAGCCGAATTATCTCCCATAGCTAAACGAGCAACTAAAGAACGATTCTCCCCCGTATAACGAGAAACAGCATAAGCTAACTCTTCTGTCATGCCAGGCACGTTTTTAAATTCTTTAAAGACTTGACCTGCTAACTGATCAACAAATCCAATGTCTTCACCACTCAAAGGTTTTTTGTTAGTAAGACGATCTGTTAACCCTTCGCTTATCTCATCAGCCATACCATCTATACGTTCTTGGAAACGTTGGAAACGTCTAGTCTTTACAAACTCGGCACCACCAGTAGCTAAATTTAAAGGATTGCGAAACGTTCGACCCGCATTAGCTACATCAACAAATCGCCCATTGCGAGCATACTTTGCGGCAAGCATTGCCGGTTTCCCTGCCCAAGCTAAAGGATCTAAAGCAATGTTAGCAAACAAATCAATGCTGCCTGACATCATATTAAACAAGCCAGTTTGTTTTGCTTCTAAAACTTCAGCTTCATCGTAAGGGTTATTTACTAAAGCAGCTAAAGTTAACGCTTGTCCAAGGCTACGAGTTTCTGCAATATCAAAAGCTTGTTTCCAAGTGTTACCATTAAAAATGGTTGACCAATCTCCACCTGAAGATAAAGCCCCGTCAAAAACTAAAACTCCTGCACTAAGCGGATCATCAACAACATTTTGATAAAGATAATCCATAGTGTCAAAAACAGGAGTAATAACACTTTTTATTTGTTGACGTTGTTGCTCAGGAATTGCACCAATAATAGTACCGCCAACACCTTCAGGACCAATAGCGCCTTGCATAGCGCCATCTTTCCCAAGGATGTTGTCATTCCAAGACCCCCATATAGTGTCAGCTATTCCGTCGCCTTCAAATTCGTCTTCGTCTGTTAAACCTTCTTGGATAATGTCAGTAACAAACTCAATAGATTTAGCTGTAGTTTGATACAAACCTTTACCAATTTTTTCTACAAAACCCCAACCCATTAGCTGTCCTGTTCTGGAACTAATTGTTGCATAGCCCGAACTATCTTTCGAGTAGAAGGAGAAGCCATAGGTGAAGAAGCAAGTTGCAACATTGCAGGTAGAATCCGAGCCACGTTAGTGCTTTTCTGTGGAATAGTTGCTACTGGCTGTGCATCTGACATACTCATAATTGGTTGTTGAGGTAACTGGCTAGGACGATTTAACGGACCATCACCGCCAGGAACCATTTTAGGTGCAGCCATTGGGCTAATAGCTTCTTCCATAGGAACCGCAGCTAACGCTTCTTCTTGAGCTTTAGCTTGACCATAACCTTGACCTGTAAATCCGCTTTCAGCCATGATGATGAACTTTCCATTCTTTAGGGTAACCGCACACAATGCAATCAGTAGAATCATTAGACAAAGGTTTAAACTGCATAATCTTAGATCCTTTACCTTTCCTTGGCATTACAACGCACCAAGCAACGCACCAAGATCCCCACCTGCTTGACCTGGGGGAGCAGCAACTGATCGACCTTCCGCACCCATTCCTGGCATAGCTAACCCAGGTTGAGCTTCCGGCGCAGCCGCATCAACTTGCTCGGCTTGACGCTCTTGCGCTTCTTTTTGAACTTGCTCAACAGCTTCAGCTAACTCTTTCTGGTTGTTAGCAACAAGACTCATAATACGAGCAAGATCCGCTGGAGGAATAGAACCTTCCATAGCTTGCTGCTGAATAGATTGCAACAAAGCTTCTTCTAACTGCTCAGCAATAACCGCATCATGCTCAAACTCTGGATCTTCAACCAAAGGATCAATCGCCATAAACGAACGTTTAGACATAGTGCCCATACCGACACGCTG